>JGI25922J50271_10000414_pt1 | contig 12525 bp, 6 predicted proteins | sample LauGreSu1BDMLBDD_2_FD_50271 | JGI IMG/M metagenome (IMG submission 50271) | reverse complement strand
CCGCCATCGCGAGCCCGTCGCGCGCGAGCCGCGCGCGGATGAACGCATCGATCGGATTCGCGTCGCCCGCCGGCGGCGTCGGACGCACGATCGGCCTGAGGCTCCACCAGTCGCGCGGGTCGGCGACGACTGCGCTCGCGGTCGCCGGCCACGGCGCGCCCTCGGAGATCCAGCGCCGCACGAGCGCGATCTCCGCCTCGTCGAGTGGCGCGCCCTTCGGCGGCATCCGCATCTCAGGGTCGGCGCCGGTGATGTAGCGGACGAGCGGGCTCGCGTCGGCATCGCCCGGCACGATGTTCGGCGCGCTCGTCTCGCCGCCCTCGAGCGCGATCGAGCGCACATCGAGTCGGTAGCCGCTGCGCTGCTTGTCCGGTCCGTGGCAGGGGAGGCATTTCGCGGCCAGGATGGGCGCGATCTCCCGTTCGAAGTCGACCCCCGGAGCCTGGGAGAGCAGCGAGGCGAGCAGCAGGGCGACGGGGGTCACGCCTGCACTCTACCGCGCGAGCGCCCTGACACGAGCACCCTGACACGAGCACCCTGACACGAACGCCCCGCGCGGTGCGCGGGGCGTCGGGATGCCGGTGACAGGAATCGAACCTGCAAGCCTTTTGGGGGCGGCGGATTTTGAATCCGCTGCGTCTGCCAGTTCCGCCACACCGGCGGCGGTCGGACCAGTGTACCCGACCCGATTTTCCGGATTCGCCGCGACTCCTGAGAGACCCGCCCCCGTCGGGCGGAAGCCGGGCGGCGGAGTCCGTATCGCCCGCGTTCACCCATTCCCGCAAGGGACACCGACACGATCACCGGAGAGAACCATGAAGAACCGCATCCTGTCCATCCTCGCGGCGGCCCTCGCCGCAGCGCCTGCGCTCGCAGGCAACGACTGCGCGTCGCCGACGCCGGTCGCCGGAACCATCATCGTCCCATTCGATCTCTCCAACGCGACCTTCGACGGTCCCGGCATCGTGCCGTGCGTCGGCGGCAACGCTGGATTCACGATGGACTGGTGGTACTGCTGGACGAGCGATGTGACCGGCACGGTCACCATCGACACCTGCGGCAGCACGGACCTCGACACGGCGATCGCGATCTATCCGGCGAACCTCGCCTGCGCGTGCCCAGGCGACCTGCCGCCGGCGTGCTGCAACGACGACGCTGGCGGAAACTGCGGCAAGCAGTCGAAGGTGACCTGCGATGTGGTCTGCGGCCGGACCTATCTCGTGCAGCTCGCGGCGCGTCCCAACGGCGCGCTCCCGACCGGCGAGATCCGCTTCGGCTCCTCGGGCGAGCCCTGCGGGAACGGCAAGCCGCTCACGCCGCCGGACTGCACGGACTGCTGCGGCACGCGGCCTCCGCTCGTCGACTCGCAGCCGTCTCCATTCCCCCCCGGTCAGGTCGCCGCGGTGACCTTCGGCGTGCAGGACGCGATCGCCGGCAACATCGGCGTGCTCCGCCTCGTCGGCCTCGGTGACCAGACTGCGGCGCCGCTCGTCGGCTCGGGCTCGCTCTGGGGCGCGCCGACCTACGCCCATCCGCAGTGGGACCTCCAGACGCTCGGCAGCATCTTCGGCGTCACCTTCGACGGTCAGGGCAACATCTTCGCCGCGCATTCGGTCGGCTACTGGTTCGACTCGTTGGGCACGCTCGGGGTCTCCGCCGCCGGCGACGGCCGCGGCGCGATCTACCGGATGGACGGCGTCACCGGCGCCCCGCAGCTCTTCCGCACGCTTCCGCAGGCTGCGGGTGCCGGCGCCGAGCTCGGCATCGGGAACCTCGACTTCGACTGCTCGCGCGGCCGGCTCCTCGCGACGAACCTCGAGGACGGACGCATCTACTCGATTCGCATGGCGGATGGCGCGATCAGCGCGTTCGACCACGAGACCGGCGCCGTCGAGGCGGAGTCCGCGACCGGAAACGGCGCGCAGATCGCGGAGGGTCCGAATCCAGGTGGAACCTCGAGCGAGCCCGCCGGCTTCCCTGGCTACGGCAACGCGCCGTACGCAGTGAAGGTCGCCGGTGACCGCGTCTACTACTCGGTCTGGCAGGCCTACGGCAGCGCGCAGACCGTGCACTCCGTGCAGATCGACGCGATCGGCGACTTCATCGCCGGCACCTCGCGGCTCGAGTTCAGCATCCCCTTTGCGCCGGGCCACCCGTACCCGAATGTCAACTGCCCGATCGCCGACATCAGCTTCGACGACCAGTGCTGCATGCTGCTCGCGGAGCGCTCGATGCAAGGGCTCTCCAATGTGACCGCGCACAACAGCCGCGCCTGGCGCGCGTGCTTCGATGCGGCGACCGCGTCGTGGACTCCGGTGCGCTACGACATCGGATCGCAGGGCCAGCCCTCCGACTGGCAGAACTCCGCGGGCGGCATCGACTTCGTCAGCGATGCCACCAACGGCGCGCAGGCGTGGATGACCGGCGACTTCTACGCGCAGCCGCTCGTCGGCAGCTACTACGGCATCAGCGGCATCCCGCTGGTCGAGGCCAATCCCGGCCAGCTGGACACGCTCCTCGGGCCGGGCGTGAACATGACCGGCCAGAAGACCCAGCAGGGTTCGCTCGACATCACCTGCCCGGTGGCCGCCAGCCCGTGCGAGTTCATCACCAAGGACATCGACTGCGTGCCCGCCGCGGACGGCTCGATCAGCTTCCTCTGGACGCTCGACCTCGTGAACAACTCGCCGGTCCCCGCGAACCTGCTCATCCTCTCGGACCCGGCGTTCTCGCCGAACAATGTGATCGTGCTCAACCCGCCGCTTGCGCCGGGCGGCACGATGACGCTGAACATCCCGATCAGCGGCGGCTCCCCGGGCGACACCTTCTGCTTCGCGGCGACGCTCGCGTCGAGCGGGAAGCAGGAGTGCTGCTCGACCGAGGTCTGCATCGTCCTTCCGGACTGCGGCTGCTTCGACACCGACGCGGAGGTCCGCGACCTTCCTGGTGCGGGAAGCTTCGAGCTCACGCTCAGCGGCTTCACGAACTTCACCAGCATCACCAACCCGCCGGGCTTCGTCGGCGAGTGGGTCAGCATCGCGGTCGCCCCCGGCTACGCGGCCACCGTCAGCCCGACGCTCGTGAACATTCCCGCGCTGCCGCTCTTCGCCTCGACGAATGTCGGACCGCTCACGATCAGCACGGCGCTGCCGGCCGGCTCGCCGATCATCCTGATCATCGGCCTCCATTCGCAGACCTTCCATCCGTGCTGCTTCGTGGAGGTGACCATCGAGGTGCCCGCGCAGGCCGGCAGCTCGACGCCGGGCGATGCCAACGGCGACGGGACGGTCAATGGCGCGGACATGGCGCTGCTCCTCTCGAACTGGGGGCTCGCGGGATCGACGGACTTCAACGGCGACGGGACGACCGACGCCGCGGACCTCGCGATCCTGCTCACGAACTGGGGCTGAACGGCGGGACGAACCGCGGCGATCCGCCGCGGTGCCGAAGCTCCTCTCCTCACGCCGCCCGCGGGTCCGCCCGCGGGCGGCGGCTTGCGTTCCGATAGGATGCTCCCCGATGTCCGAAGCCGAACTGCAGTCGCTCCTCGGTGCGTTTCCCGACGCGGTGCTCTCGATCGACCGCCGCAGCACGATCACCTACGCCAACGACGCGGCGATCCGGCTCTTCGGGTTCCCGCGCGAGTCGTTCGTCGGCAGCCCGCTCGTCGAGACGATCATCCCGCCCGAGCTCCGCTCCCAGCACGCGCGCGGCATGGAGCGCTTCGCGGCCACCGGCAGCGGGCCTGTCATCGGCCGACGCATCGACATCCAGGCGTGCAACGCCGCGGGCAGGCGCTTCCCCATCGAGCTCTGCGTGTTCCTCGACCGGGACCAGCCGGGCGCGGTCTTCCACGCGACGATCCGCGACACGAGCGACCGCATGGCGCGCGAGGCCGTCGTCAGCGCCGAGCGGGAGCGGCTGCGCCAGTTCCTCGACGCGACCGCCGACGTGTGGTGGGACTGCGTCGTCGGACGCGGCGTGCGCTTCAGCGACTCCGCCCAGCAGGTCCTTGGACTCACGCCCGAGCAGGCCGATCCCGCCAATCCGAGCCTGCTCGCCGGCATCCACATCGACGACCGCGCGCGCGTCGCCGAGGCGTGGTCCGCGCACATCGAGGGTGCGGTCGGCCGCTTCGAGTGCACGCACCGCCTGGCGCTTCCCGGCGGCGAGGTTCGATGGATCCGCCAGCGCGGCCGCGCCGTCGAGTTCGACGCGGGCCGGCCCGTCCGCGTGGTCGGCACCATCGCCGATGTCACCGAGCAGCAGGGGGCGGAGGAGCGGCTGCGGAACGCGCAGCGCCTCGAGATGCTCGGGCTTCTTGCGGGCGGATTCGCCCACGACCTCAACAACTACCTCACCGCGATCCGCGGGCATGCGGCGCTCGCGGCCACCGAGCCCGGAGTCACCGCGGCGGCGCAGGAGTCCTTCGCCTCGATCCAGCTCGCGATCACGAAGGCGCGCATGCTCGCCACGAACATGCTCTCGCTCGGGAAGCCGTCCGCCGAGGCGGTCACGCGCTTCGGCGTGCGCGCCGCGATCGATGAGGCGGTGGAGCTCGTTCGTCCCGGCCTGCCGCGCAGCATCGCGATCTCGGTCGATACGCGCGCATCCGACGGCTTCGAGATCGAGCTCGACCCGACGGCCTTCCAGCAGGCGCTCCTCAACCTCGTCATCAACGCGCGCGATGCCATGCCCGGCGGCGGCCGGCTCCGGATCGACGCCGCGCCTTCGACCGATCCCGTGCGCGGCGCATCGATGCGCATCACGGTGGAGGACACCGGCGTCGGTATCCCCGCGAGCACGCTCTCACGCGTGTTCGAGCCGTTCTTCACCACGAAGCCGCATGGGATCGGCACGGGGCTCGGGCTCGCGGTCGTGCAGCAGGTCATCGCCGGCGCCGGTGGAAGCGTNTCGGTCGAGAGCGATCCCGGCCGCGGAACCCGGTTCACGCTCGTGCTGCCGGCCTTCGCCTCGGAGCCTGCGGCAGCCTCGCCTTCGTCGTCGACCGACGCGCTGCGCGGCCCGGATCCCGCGGCGAGCCTGGTCGTGCTTCTCGCCGAGTCGCATCCGGTGCTCCGGCCGATGCTCGTCGCGGCCCTGCAGGCGGCGGGCTGCACGGTCGTCGAGGCGGAGGGTGTCGATCGCGGTCTCTCGGCGGCGTCCGCGCGCGCGCAGTCCGGCGACCTCCCGCGCATCGATGTCGTGGTGTCCGAGGTCTCCGGGGGATCCCGCACCTCCCGCCATGTGCATTCCGCGTTCGAGTCCGCGCTCGGTCGGCCGGTGCCGCTGGTCGCGATGAGCTCGCAGCCCGAGTCGGGCGCGCACGATGGGGAGCACGGCGCGAGTTCGTCGCCCCGCGCGCGCCGCGAAGTGCTCGTGAAGCCCTTCGATGTCGCGGAACTGATCGCGTCCGTCGAGGCCGTCACGCGCTGATCGCTGCGGCGTGCGCGCTGGGTGGTTCGTCGGGGCCGTGGTCTTCAAGCCGACACGACCTTTCGGAGCGATCTGGAGGCCGGTGTTTGTCGACGCAGGCGCAGCGTGAGCGAAGTGGCCAATTTTGGTCCGCAGCCTCTTGCAAAGCCGTCCGGCGAGGTATACTAACAAAAGCCGAACATCCGTCGTGCGCCCAAGCGCATGCGGTGGATGGCCATGCGAATGGGGCGTGTCGTGGGTGACAGCTCATGCTGCAGCGTGCACTGCGGCGTGGCTGCGGCATGACGCGCCGGACAGTGTGGCCGGACGGTGTACCAGACGGACTTCGGGGAGCCCTCCCGCGCTGCGCGTGCAGCGGGGTTCATACATGCATGTCGGCATGTCCATGCGGGTTCACGGTGTCGAGGGTTCACGGTGTCGAGGGTTCACGGTGTCGAGGGTTCACGGTGTCGAGGGTTCACAGTGTCGAGGGTTCACGATGTCGCTGCTTCAGAAAGAGTCTTCCCACTTCGCCCGCCTCGATGCGACGCCCGCGCTTCGCGACACAGCGCATCCGCTCCCGCGTCCACGCGGCCGGCGCGGTGCGTTGCGTGTGGAGCAGCTCATCCGCGAGCGCCTACGCGGCATCGATGGCATGCAGGCGCAGACGGATGTCGCCGTCGAGGACAGACCGGTGCAGCAGGCGTTTCCGGGGCGCGCATGTCCGGACCCTTCGCACGCGCCTGCGCTGCTGCGAATCGGCCATGCGCCGCTGCGAATCGGCCATGCGCCGCTGCGAAGCGACCATGCGCNGCTGCGAAGCGACCATGCGCTGCTGNNNAGCGNTCCGCCCGCGGCCATTGTCAGGGCTCGGTGATTCCGCTCCACCTTCAGGGAGGAGCCATCCACTGCATCGAGGGGATCGCGCTGCCACCCATGCGCAGCGGGCTGCATCCTTCCGCGCATGACGGGTGTGGCAGACCATGCGGAAGCACGCGTGGCATCACGGATCAGTGGCTGGTTCCGTTCGCGTGCATCGAGCACGTTCTGTGTGCGATGCTCGATGAAGCAAACCCCGGATGGAGCGGACTGCTCGCGCGCGGCGTCGTCTGGATCGGCGATCGGGTTCATCCGTCGTGGATGCAGTCGTACTCGCGCGATCGAGGCCCCGGCGGACCGCGCGAGATGCCGCACGATGCGAGGCAGCACAGGCATGGTGTGGTGCGCTCGGTGTCGCTGTTTGTCCGCGATGGGCTTGCAAGAGATTTGTCGGGAGAACATGAGGCGGAACACGACGCGAAACACGAGGCGAAATACGAGCGGAATCGCGTGGCGACCGGCAAGACGCTGTCCCATGAGACTCGTCCATCGAGGACCTTTCGAGATGAGCTGCGGCGGCGCATGCACTCGCGTGTCTGGGCTGCCGAGCAGGCGCTCCGCATGCATGCCGCGGGGGTGGTTGTCCTCGATGGAACGGGGCTCGATCTGCTGTGCTGGCGTCGCTTGCAGCTGTCGGTCGCACAGGCGGGTGAAATGCATGCGGGTAGGACGGATGCGCTCGCGGTGAAGCCGATCGTTCTCGTGGCGTGTCCGCCTTCCGCGCGGCCTGCCTGTGGCTGGACGCGTCAGACCGGGTACGAGGGCAGCGAAGCGAGCGTCGTTCAAGTCGAGGCTGCTCAAGTCGAGGCTTCTCAAGTCGAGGCTTCTCAAGTCGAGGNTNNTCAAGTCGAGGNTTCNCNAGTCGNNGGGCGTTGGCGTGGATGCACGGCCATGACCCGCTGGTCGGTGCATCCTCGGTGTGTCGACGGTGAACTGCAATGCGACGACATCGACGGTGTTTCAAATGCGTTCACCATGCCGCCGTCTGGTGGTGCATTCGGATTTTCGTGGCGCATGCAGCTTGACTTTGCCCGGAGCTCCGCATCGGTCGTGTCCTTGCGGTCTTCATCGGATTCGGTCGAGACTGGTCTGGTCGGATCCGGCCTGGAATCCGCCGTGATGCGCACGATGTCGCATGCGAGCGCGCTCATCGAGTCGTCCGGCCTGCATGTCGACATTCACCGGCCGCGTTCCGAGCCGGAGTGTGCGGGATGGGACGCGCTGTCGCGCCTGCGCGCGGTCGAGCAGGATCCGGACCACCAGATGGCCGGCGGAGGCGTGGTTCATGCCATCGAAGAGACCTCGAGCGGCACGCAGGACGAGCGGAGACCAGGCAGGGCGGCGTGATGAAGCGAGCGCCTCCGTGCACAGGACAGATACGGGCTTCGACCATGGCGGGTCAGATACGAGAGGGGAATCGCAATCCATGCAGCCACACGAAGGTTCTGAACACACCGTCGGGCACGATGTCGAGGCGGATGCCTCATTCCTGGCGCAGGATCAGCCCGAGGCACCGCATGGACCGTGTTCCGGCACGGTGACGCCACCGGTCTCCGGGCATCATCCCGTTCGCTTTGTCGGCGTCTGCTTCGTGCAATGGCTTGCGGATCTCGAGCGAGTGCTTCTGCTTCGGGCGATCCGGCAGTGGGTCTCTCCGTCCGATGCCGCTCCGGGAGCGCGTCTCGGCAGGGCGGCGCGTTCCGGCACCGAGGCGGGGGCGCCCGCGTCGGCTTCATGGATGCCGCCGCTCGTTGTGGTCGAGGAGCGTCGTGGCGTCTGCGAGGTCGTGGCGGTGGCGGAATGCATGGGTGGCGAAGGCCCTGCGACGGGCATCCGGATCGGCATGACGCTCAGCCAGGCGGAGTCGTCGCTTTCAGGCGTGCAGGTCGATCCTGTCCTTGCATCCGGACGAAACGGCGTGTTGCCGGCAGTCGCGCGGCTGCGCGATTCGCATGTCGTGGGCGGCACATCAGGCCTGCTCGCCGGCCGCGCATGGGGTGACCGAATCGTCTGCGCGCATGAGCGCCTGATCGCGGTTCGAAGCGATCCGGAGATCCGCCGGCGCGCGCTCGAGCGCCTGGCGCGCTGTCTCGAGCGGTGGATTCCCGTCGTGGGCGCTCCGGAGGACGATGCGGCAGGGCCGCCCTCGCACGCCGGGGAGTCATCGATGGACCGGCACCCCGTGCTGGTCGGTGAGTTCACCGGGTGCGCCAGGCTGTTCCGCCGTCGGTTTCGTGGAGAGCGGGGACTCATGGATGCGATCGCGGCGAACTTTCACCGCTGCGGTTTCCTGGTGCAGCTCGCGACGGCATCGACCGTGGGAGCCGCCATGGCCGTGGCACGCTGGTCGAGGCTGCAGGTCGGTCACGAGGTCCCGTCTGCTCCGGCACGGCTGGTCGCCATCCGGTGCGGCGCGGAGCGCGCAGCGCTGGAGGGACTTCCCGTGCGGTCGCTGCGCATCTCGCAGCAGGTGGCCGATTCGCTCGCTGCGGTGGGGGTCGAGACCGTCGGACAGCTCGACAGGCTCGGGCGCGCCGGCGTCGCGGCACGGCTCTGCGGACAGCCGCCATGCGATGCGTCTGAGCCAGGCCATGGGGTGCATCCAGTCCGAACGCGAGACCGTCGCAGGAAGGCCGGCGGTGGCAGGGATTCTGAGGCCACGCTGTTCGATGCTCCTGCCGGCGAGGGAGTCCCGTCGGCGCCGCCCGGCGTCGGCATCGGTCCGGCAGGGCGTGCGCGACCGGCATCCATCCATGCCGCAGCGATCCCCGATGTGCTCCGGCGACTCGATCAGGCGTACGGAGTGATTCCCGAGACGCTGACTCCGCTGCGTCTCCAGGAGCCCATCGTGTTCCGGCACGACTTCGATGGACCTTGCGTGCATGCAGAGGCCATCCATCTCGCCTGCAGCGACATGCTCGGACAGCTCGTCTCCATGCTCCATGCCCGTCGCGAGTCGCTGCGGGAGGCCGCATGGATCTTCCGGCACGCATCGCTGCCACAGGATCTCTCGACCGACCGGATGCCCGACATCCACATCCGCGGCACGCATGCCCGTGCAAGCCAGCACAGGCGCGGGATGCGACAGGACGGGATGCGACAGGACAGGATGGGACAGGACAGGATGCGACAGGACAGGGGAAGGACCTCGACTGCGGCGATGGCGATGCCGACGGGGGTGCGCGAGTCGCGGATCACGCTGGCTCCGGTGCGACCAAGCGCGAGCGCGTCCCATCTCTGGTCGATCCTTCGGCCATCGCTCGAGAGGATCGCGCTTGATCATGGAGTCGAATCGATGGTGTGCAGGGTCGATCGCTCCGTGCGCCTCAGGGTTCGGCAGCGCCGTCTTTCCGTGCCGGTTTCCATGCCAGCTTGTATGCCGGGAAGTCCCGGTTCGCCCATGGGGGAGCCGGAGGATCCAGGCGAGCGTGGGCGCAGCGAGTGGATCGATCTCGTCCGCGCCCGGCTCGGTCGCTCCGCGCTGTCCGGCCAGATGGCGCGACCCGGGTCTGCGTCCACGGCACGCGAGCGAGCCGAGCCATCGCCACGGATCCAGCGTGGGGCGTTGATGCGACGCACGGGCATGGCGCCAAGCGTTCGATTCGCACACGCCGAGCCGGCGGTGCTTCGAAGCGGTTCAGAGTCCGATCGCATCGCGCAGGCCATCGCACGACGCCTCGCATGGAGGTCGCAGGACGCGTCGACGGGATGCGCGCAACTGCTCTGGCGCGGCGAGCGGTGGCGCCTGCGTGCGATCGACGCATGGGAGCGCAGCGTGCCTCCGTGGTGGGAGGGCGATCCAGACGCCGGCGCGAAGCATCATCGTGGAGCGGCCGATGCCGGAACCGTGTTCTCGCGTCTTCAGGTGGGCGAGGGCCTGTGGATCTTTGCGCTCTGGCCTGCGCGGCTCCCTGCGCCCGGCGTCGCCCACGCGGCGAGTGACGAATCCGGACAGGCATCGTCTCTCCCGGCTTTCCGTCACGAGGCCATGCTCCATCGGATGTCACTCGGACTTTCACAGTCGAGAACAGCGGCAGCCGGAACGAGGCAGGACGGCGCCCCCGATGCACACGGACCCATCTTGCACATTCTGGGCGCGTGGAGCTGAGGCATTCGCGCGTGAGACACAGGATCGAGACACAGGATCGAGACACAGGATCGCGTGAGCGACTCGCCCAGGATGAATCGCGCAACGACCACACATCGTGATTTCCCTCACCAGAACCGTCCCGACGGCAAGTCGCCTGCTGTCGTCGGCGCTTTCATCCCCTCGCGAGTTCCCGCCAACGCCCGATGGGGCGAGCTTCTGGTGCAGAGCAACCATACTTTTCTCGGCGGCGCGAGTCATCCCGAGGAGCTGGTCGAAGAGGCGGGTCGGCTTGGCCACGCGGGCATCGCNCTCTGCGACGAGTGGANTTTCGGAGGCGCGGTGCGCGCACATGTCGCGGCGCGCGATCGCGGCGGAGGCATGCGACTCGCTCATGGAACGCGCGTGCGCCTCGACATCGGTGACGGCTGTGACGGCCGTGGCGCCGATGCTGGGGAGCACCCTCTGGAGATGGCGCTCTACGCGACCGATCGGCCGTCCTGGGGGGCGCTGTGCCGGTTCCTGAGCGATGTTGGCGGCGACCGAGGCCTCCGAGGCCGGCAAGGCAGCCGAGATCCCCAAGATCCCCCGGAACCCCAGGGCCATCGATTCGGATCGGTCGATCCGTCCATGCGCACCTCGGAGCGCCGTCCTCTTCACGACCTCGTCGAGATCCTGCACGAGCATCCCGGCGGACGGGGCATCCTTGGCGTGCTGCTTGCGCCGGTCGTGCCGTCCCAGCGGTTCCTCGAGGCCGCCGAAGGACTTGTCCGAGTCATGAACGGAAGCATGAGTCGTGGCGTGAGCGGAGGCGGCGACCAGAGGCTCGCCGTCGGCGTGCAGCGGGTCGACGATCCGGGCTCGGTCATCGCCTCGGAACGCGCATGCGCCCTCGGCGATGCGCTCGGCGTGCCGCTTGCGGTCGTCAACGATGTTCGCATGCACGACGCATCGCGGCGCGCACTGCTGGACACGCTCGCGTGCATCCGCGCAGGGACTTCCGTCCAGAGGGCGGGTGCGCTGCTTGCGCCGCACGCGGAGCGCCGGCTGCGAAGTCCGGAGGAGGTGTTCCTCCGCTACGGCGACATGCCGGAGGCGCTCGCGACCTCGTGGCGCTTCCTGGAGCGCGCGTCGGAATTCTCGCTCGGTGCGCTGCGATACGAGTATCCGGATGAGATCGTCCCGCCCGAGATGCGCGGATCGAGCGATGGGCCGATGCAGTACCTCAGGCAGCTCGTCTGGAGAGGCGCGCGTGAGCGCTATCCGCGCGGGATCCCGCAGAAGGTCGCCCGCCAGTTCGAGCACGAGTTTGCGATCATCGCCGACCTCGGCTACGCGCCGTACTTCCTGACCGTGCACGAGATCGTGGCGTTCGCACGCGGGCGCGGGATCCTCTGCCAGGGGCGCGGCGCTGCGGCCAACAGCGCGGTCTGCTTCGCGCTTGGCGTGACCGCGGTGGATCCCGACCGGGTCGATGTCCTCTTCGAGCGGTTCGTCAGCCGCGAGCGCAACGAGCCGCCGGACATCGACATCGACTTCGAGCACGAGCGCCGCGAGGAGGTGATCCAGCACATCTACGGCAAGTATGGCCGCGACCATGCGGCGCTGGTGTGCGAGGTCGTCAGCTATCGCGGCCGGAGCGCCGTGCGGGATGTGGGCAAGGCGCTCGGCATCGCGCCGGACGCGGTCGAGCGACTGGCCAAGGAGGTCGACCGGTGGGGAGGCGGCGGGCTGGGCACGCGCGACGAGATCTCCGAGGCGTCGGGCGGGCGGCACGCGGTCTCGGCCCGTGCGCAGGAGCGACTGCGCGCCGCCGGACTCGATCCGTCGGCACCGCTCGTGGCGCACTATGCGCGCCTCGTCGACGAGATCGTCGGGTTTCCCCGGCATCGATCGCAGCATGTCGGCGGGTTCGTCATCTCCCGCGGACCGCTTGTCGAGACGGTGCCCGTGCGTCACGCCGCGATGGATGGCCGCACGATCATCGAGTGGGACAAGGACGATGTCGACGCCCTCGGCATGCTCAAGATCGATGTCCTCTCGCTCGGCATGCTGACGGCCATCCGGAAGACGATCGATCTCGTGAACGCCGACCGCGCGGCCGTCGCGCACGGAGCCTCGCCGCTGCGCGCGCCCGATGCGCC
>JGI25922J50271_10000408_pt1 | contig 12586 bp, 12 predicted proteins | sample LauGreSu1BDMLBDD_2_FD_50271 | JGI IMG/M metagenome (IMG submission 50271) | reverse complement strand
AAGATGTAGTTGTCACATCAGATGCATCAATTGCACTTGAAGCGCAAGGTTTAGTTGTTCCAGGTGTAGGCGCTTTTGCAGCCTGTATGAATGGATTAAATGCCGTTGATGGCGCCTCGATTGTGCGAGAGCGGTTAGCCAAAGAGCGTCCAACATTAGGTATCTGCATCGGCATGCAAATTATGTTCAGCCAAGGAACAGAACACTCTGAATCTGGCACACATGCTGGCATCGGAATTTGGGATGGGGTTGTTTCACAGTTGCAGGCACCAATCCTTCCTCACATGGGTTGGAACACAGTTGAATCTGATGCCAACTCAACTCTGTTCAAAGGTATAGAAGCTGAATCTTTTTACTTTGTACACTCGTATGCTGCAAAGAATGCTGTAGGTAAAACACAAGCCTGGAGCACCCATGGCGAAAAGTTTTTAGCTGCGGTTGAAGATGGATATATGAGTGCAACGCAGTTTCACCCGGAAAAATCCGGAGCTGCAGGACTTGCATTGATTAAGAACTGGGTTGGATCGCTATGAGTTATTTAGAACTATTGCCGGCTGTTGATGTTAAAGATGGGCGTGCGGTTCGCTTGGTTCAAGGCGAGCTAGAAAAGGAAAGCATCTACGGCGCACCGCTAGAGGTAGCTCTCGAATTTCAAGCAGCAGGTGCCGAATGGCTTCACCTTGTAGACCTAGATGCCGCCTTTGGCCGTGGCGAAAACTCTGCATTACTAGCAGAGGTCGTTGGAAAGTTAGATATCAAGGTAGAGCTATCAGGTGGAATTCGTGATGATGAATCTTTGCGTCGCGCACTTGCAACCGGATGTCGTCGCATTAATTTAGGAACCGCTGCCCTTGAGGATCCAGAGTGGACTGCGCGAGTAATTGCAGAACATGGTGATCGTATTGCAGTTGGCTTAGATGTCCGAGGGCACACCTTGGCAGCTCGCGGTTGGACAAAAGAGGGTGGAGATCTTTTTGAAACTCTCGAGCGTCTAGATCGCGATGGTTGCGCGCGTTACGTGGTGACAGATGTTGCAAAGGATGGAACCCTAGCTGGACCAAATATTGAACTATTAAAATCAGTATGTGCGGCAACCACGAAACCTGTAATTGCTAGTGGCGGAATCTCATCTTTAGATGACATTGCAGCCCTTGCCGCTTTGCGCAGTACAGGTGTTGAAGGAGCGATTGTCGGCAAAGCTTTGTATGCAGGAAAGTTCACTTTGCAAGAAGCGCTGAAGGTAAGCGGTAAATGAGCCTTTCAGTTCGAATCATTCCCTGCCTTGATGTAACCGATGGGCGAGTAGTTAAAGGTGTTAACTTCACAGATTTAGTTGATGCCGGCGATCCAGTCGAAATGGCTCGGCTGTACAACGCAGAAGGCGCAGATGAGTTAACATTTTTAGATATCTCTGCAAGTGTTGCTGGGCGTGAAACAACCCTTGATGTTGTTCGTCGAACTGCAGAGCAGGTATTTATTCCACTTACTGTTGGTGGCGGAATCCGAAGTGTCGAAGATGTAGATCGTTTGTTGCGCGCAGGTGCTGACAAGGTTTCAATCAACACCTCGGCATTGGCGCGCCCGCAACTAATCGCCGAAATCGCAGATCGATTTGGTTCGCAGGTTTTAGTTCTTTCAGTAGATGCTCGTCGTGCTCGCACAGATTCTGGATTTGAAGTTACAACCCATGGCGGACGACAAAGCGCGGGAGTAGATGCTCTTGCTTGGGTCGAACAAGCATGTGCACTTGGTGTCGGAGAGATCCTTCTCAACTCGATGGATGCAGATGGGACCCGAGCTGGATATGACATCGGAATGATTACTNCGGTACGCGCGGTTTCTAAGGTGCCATTAATCGCCAGCGGTGGTGCAGGAGCGCTTGAAGATTTTTCAGCAGCACTTGATGCTGGCGCAGATGCGCTGTTGGCGGCAAGTGTCTTTCACTTCGGAGTCCACCGAATCGGGGATGTGAAGAGCTATCTGGGTAAGCACAATTATCCAGTGCGCGCCGTACCCACTCGGTAAGGCAGAATAAGCACATGACAACTCTGGATCCGCAGGTGGCTGCACTTCTCAAGGATCCAGATGCGCTGATTCCAGCGATTGTTCAGGACTCAACTACTCAAGAGGTGTTGATGTTGGCCTACATGAATGCTCAATCCCTTGAACTAACTCTGACTACGGGAAAAGCAACCTACTGGTCACGAACTCGCAATGAGTTGTGGGTTAAAGGTGCAACATCTGGGCATTATCAAGATGTTCAAGCTATCTCCTTAGATTGCGACGGAGATTCAATTCTTCTGCAGGTAATTCAGACCGGGGCTGCCTGTCATACAGGTGATCGCAGCTGTTTTCACACCCCACTAGAGCTGCGATCGTAATATGAATCTAGAGGAGTTTCGCGCCTATGCAAAGGTATCTAATGTAATTCCTGTATCGCGCAAACTTCTGGCAGATTCTGAAACTCCACTAGGTGTTTATAAGAAGTTAGCAAAGAGTGCGGCAAATACATTTTTACTCGAATCTGCAGAACATGGCGGAGCTTGGTCGCGTTACTCATTTATCGGAGTACGTAGCGAGGCAACACTGAGCGAAAGGGATGGCCTTGCCTACTGGCAGGGGACTGCACCAGCAGGAGCGCCAACAGGAATCGATCCTCTCGAAGCGTTGCGTTTATCGGCAGCACATCTGAAATCTCCCAAGATTGCGGGTCTGCCGCCTTTGACCGGCGGCTTAGTTGGGTTCATGGGATATGACGTTGTTCGACGTCTAGAAAAACTTCCATCACTTGCTCACAAAGATATTCCGGTGCCAGAGCTTTCATTCATGCTGACAAGTGATTTGGCGGTTATGGACCACAGCGATGGAACCATCACATTGATCGCCAATGCAATTAACTGGGATGGCAGCGATGATCGAATCGATGAGGCGTATGCATCCTGTATTGAAAGATTAGATCGCATGCAATCAGATTTAGCGATTTCATTACCCGGAGATGCAGCAACTATTCCTGATTTTTCACTGCCTGATTACACCGGCAATATCTCTGCAGATGATTTTAAGAAGAACATTGCGCAGGTCAAGGAGGAGATCCTTGCTGGTGAGGCTTTCCAAGTAGTTTTATCACAGCGCTTTGCCTTGCCATGCACCGCTGATGCAATTGATGTGTACCGAATGCTTCGCCTTAACAATCCTTCGCCATATATGTACCTATTCCGCTTCACCGATGGAATTGAAATAGTGGGCTCTAGCCCCGAGGCATTGGTGAAAGTGAATCAAGAGGATGTAATGATTCATCCAATTGCAGGCACCCGAAAGCGATCGGCAAATCCTGAAGAGGATCATCGTTTGGCTGAAGAGTTATTAGCCGATCCTAAGGAGCGTGCAGAGCACTTGATGCTTGTTGATCTTGGCCGCAATGATTTAGGTCGAGTGTGCGCCCCTGGAACTGTAGAAGTTGTTGATTTCATGCATATCGAGCGTTACTCACATGTAATGCATATCGTCTCGACCGTTATCGGCAAACTATCAAAGAAGAAATCTCCGGTAGATGCGTTGTTCTCAGTCTTTCCAGCCGGAACTTTGTCCGGTGCACCAAAGCCGCGAGCGATGGAGATTATTGAAGAGCTTGAAACCACGCGACGTGGTGTTTATGGCGGAATCGTTGGTTACATAGATTTCACCGGAAATCTTGATACATGCATCGCGATTAGAACTGCGCTGCTTCACAACGGAACCGCCTATGTTCAAGCAGGCGCCGGGGTTGTTGCTGACTCTGATCCAGAATCTGAAAATCAAGAGTGCCGCAATAAAGCAGCGGCAGTTTTAACCGCGGTGCATGCTGCAAATCGTTTGGCGCGTACTCGATGAGCGATTTCCTGCCTGTGTTAATTTCTTTGGTGGTAGTTATGGCACTAGTCATCCTGATTTCTAGGCGGTTCAATCTTTCATCACGATATGAACGCAAACCACGCGAACTCAATACCTGGAGCTCTCTTGATCATGGAATTGATCCAACAACGGATGGCAATTCAAAGGAAGATCGGCCATGAGTGTTTTAGATTCAATCATCGAAGGCGTGCGCGAGGATTTAGCTGCTCGCCGCCTACCTTTGGGACAGTTACAGGAATCACTTGAAACAGCCCCAGCTGTTCGTGATTGTTTGCCACAGTTGTTAACTGAAGAGATCTCTTTGATCGCCGAAGTAAAGCGTTCATCTCCAAGCAAAGGTGCGTTGGCATCAATCACAGATCCAGCAGGATTAGCCGCTCAATATGAAGAAGCAGGAGCTGCGGTTGTAAGTGTTCTAACTGAGCAACGTAGATTTGGTGGCTCACTTGCAGATTTAGATGCAGTGAGAAAGTCGATTAATCTGCCCATACTTCGCAAAGATTTCATGGTTGATGAGTACCAATTTTACGAGGCACGGGCACATGGCGCAGATCTTGTTTTGTTAATCGTTGCTGCGTTAAGCAAAAATCAATTAGAGGATTACTTTCATTTAGCAACAGAGCTTGGGATGCGATCTTTAATCGAGGTACATACTCATGATGAGCTAGAGCGGGCTCTTGAAATCTCACCTGAGATCATCGGAGTAAACTCTAGAAATCTCAAAACTTTAGATGTTGATGCACGGGCATTTTCTGAGTTAATTCCACAGATTCCCTCAAATATTGCACGAGTTGCAGAATCTGGAATTTCAACTCGCGAGGAGGTTGCCTTTGCTCACGAATGTGGAGCAACAGCGATTCTGGTAGGTGAGGCACTTGTGCGCTCAGGTTCTCCATCAGTTGCGATCAACCAATTGCTCGGTAGGCTTTAACTATGAGTAGTGCGGGACACTTCGGAGAGTACGGCGGACGTTTTGTGCCCGAAGCGCTGATCGGCGCGCTCAATGAGTTAGAGATCGCCCACAACACCGCACAAAATGATCCAAGCTTTCTAGCCGAACTTGCCGAACTTCATAAGACATATACAGGTCGTCCAAGCATCATTACAGAGGCCAAGCGATTTTCAGAGCATGCAGGTGGAGCGCGAATTTTTCTTAAGCGCGAGGATCTCAACCACACCGGTTCTCACAAGATCAACAATGTTTTAGGTCAAGCCTTACTGACTAAGCGCATGGGCAAGAAGCGCATCATCGCCGAAACGGGTGCAGGTCAGCACGGTGTTGCATCAGCTACTGCAGCTGCCTTGATGGGACTTGATTGCGTTGTATATATGGGAGAAGAGGACACTCGTCGCCAAGCGCTCAATGTTGCACGCATGAAGTTGCTGGGTGCAGAAGTTGTTCCAGTGACTTCAGGGTCGCGCACTTTAAAGGATGCAATCAATGAAGCGATGCGTGATTGGGTGACCAATGTTGCCGACACACATTACCTATTGGGTACCGTTGCTGGGCCACATCCATTTCCGACAATGGTCCGTGATTTTCACAAAGTAATTGGCGAAGAAGCGCGCGAACAGATGCTCGCACTTACCGGCAGACTTCCAGATGCGATCTTGGCATGTGTTGGTGGCGGTTCAAATGCNATTGGAATCTTTAACGCATTTATTCCNGATGCTGANGTTCGTTTAATTGGACTTGAAGCAGGTGGAGATGGTGTTGAAACCGGACGCCACGCGGCAACAATTACAGGTGGAACACCCGGTGTATTACACGGAACCCGTTCATATGTTTTGCAAGATGCCAATGGCCAAACAGTTGAATCACATTCAATCTCTGCGGGCTTGGATTACCCAGGTGTTGGCCCAGAGCATGCATACCTGCATGACATTGGCCGAGCTGAGTACCGTGCGATCAATGATGATGCGGCGATGGCAGCCTTTTCACTACTTAGTCGCACGGAAGGAATCATTCCAGCGATTGAAACCGCACATGCCTTGGCCGGAGCGATNCTNGTTGGAAAAGAGNTAGGCCCACAAGCTAACTTGTTAATCAATCTTTCTGGTCGNGGTGATAAAGATGTTCAAACCGCAGCTGANTACTTTGGAATNCCACTGTAATGACTCAACTTGATGCGGTTATGGCAAAGGTNCGCGAGGAAAATCGCGCCGCATTAATTGCATATATTCCCGCTGGCTTTCCTTCGCAGCAAGGCTGNGCAAAAGCNATTCANGCTCTAGCCGCCGCTGGTGTCGATGCAATTGAGATCGGTTTTCCATATAGCGACCCGGTTATGGATGGCCCTGTTATTCAAGAGGCNGCAGAGATTTCACTCAAAGGTGGCACAAACGCTGCTGATGTTTTTGCCGCGCTCAAGGTTGCAACTGACACTGGTGTAGCAGCGGTCGTAATGACATATTGGAATCCCATCGAGCGATATGGGATTGATGCCTTTGCGCAATCCATCGCCGACAATGGGGGATCAGGTGTGATTACCCCTGACTTAACAATTGAAGAGTCAGATCGATGGTTAGCGGCAACTAATAAAAGCAAAATCAATCCGATTTATGTTGTAGCGCCGAGTACCAATGATTCTCGACTTGCCGAAGTAACGGCAAAGACCGGCGGCTTTGTATACGCAGCAAGTTTGATGGGTGTGACAGGTACACGCACTAGCGTTTCATCGGATGCCAGCAATTTAGTTTCACGCGTTCGTTCAGTTACAAAGCTTCCAATCTCAGTTGGTCTTGGAGTCTCTACCCGCGAACAAGCCAAATCACTTGCCGCTTATGCCGATGGGGTCATTGTTGGATCTGCATTTATTAAATTGCTTTTGGAAGCAAAGAGTGAACAAGAAGGTCTGGATGCAATTTCTCATTTAGCAAAAGAGCTAGCGTTAGGAGTACGTGAAGGCCGATGAAGAGCTTGCTTGTAAAGAACCAACCATGGATCACATTGCTATCACGCCTTATTTTGGGCGGAGTTTTGTTGGCAGCAGGTGGCTTAAAGGTAGGAAAGCCAACTGAGTCAGCTAATGCAACAGCTGCTTACAAGATTTTGCCTACAGATTTAGCCCACTTGATCGGCTACGCACTTCCGTGGATCGAAGTAGCTGTTGGCCTGCTTTTAATTATCGGGGTAATGGTTCGTTACTCGGCGATCTTTAGTGGATTGCTGATGATTGTCTTTATTGGAGCCATCGCATCTGTTTGGGCCCGAGGCATGCTCATTGACTGTGGCTGCTTCGGTGGAGGGGGAGAGATCGACCCATCCTTGAAATCTCAGGTTCATCGAGCCTATTTCACAGAAATCATGCGGGATTTGGGCTTGGCGCTATGCGCTCTTTATCTATACCTTTTCCCCTACGGAAAACTCAGTATTGAGAAACAAGCTCAACCAATCGAGGAGTAACAATGGCTAAGCAAGCTGCAAAGAAGACAGATAACACAACCCGTTGGATCGTTCTTGCAATGGTCTCACTCGTTGTTATCACAGGTGTTGTTTTCTCTCTCTTTGGTCAGAGCAATAAAGAGAGCGCGTCCATTGCAGGCCTTGATGGTTACAAGTTAAAGCCAGCTGTAACTTCAACAATTGATACAGCAAATGGATCGGCAATTACCTTTGACAATGGTTCAGCAACTGTGATCGATGTTTGGGAAGACCCACAGTGCCCAGTGTGTAAGTACTTCGAGGATGCAAATGGCGAGTACCTCGACTCATTGATCCGCGAAAAGAAGGCAACTGTTCGCTTCCACGTTCTCTCATTCTTGGGTGATGAATCAGTGCGCGCTGCAAACGCTTCATTTTGTGCAGCAGATGAAAACCAGTATCTAGATTTCCACAAAGCCTTGTACTCAGTGCAGTCAGAGCTAGAGAACTCAGGTTTCTGGAGCAATGAAACACTTGTTGAAATTGGAAAGAAGATTGGCATTACATCAACGCGTTTTGAGAACTGCGTTACCAAGGGCGAGAAGGTTGATCTAGTTCAGGCAAACTCTGACTCAATGTCAAAGTATGGGGTTCAGGGAACACCAACTGTCTTCATCAATGGAAAGCTCTGGGAGCGCACACAAAACGCTTTTGTACTTGAAGAGTTTAAAGCCGCCGTCGAAGGCGCATAACCTTTGAGAGCGGCTATTCCAACTCCAACACAATCGGTGTTGGAGCTTGGCCCTCTGACGATTCACTTTTATGCCTTGTGCATCATCACTGGTGTTGCGATTGCAATCTGGTTGGGCAACAAGCGTTTTAACTTTAAAACCGCTCAAGGCCAATCCGTAGTTTCTGAGGTTGCAATTGTTGCTGTCCCAGCCGGAGTTATCGGCGGGCGTATTTATCATGTGATCTCTTCACCTAACGCTTACTTTGGTAAGGGCGGGCAACCAGTTGATGCCTTCAAAATCTGGGAGGGTGGTTTAGGTATTTGGGGGGCGATCTCCATTGGATTACTCGGCGCTTATTTTCGCTATAGATCTCTAGCAAAAAAGATCGAGCTTCCATCATTTGCTGTTTTTGCAGATGCCCTAGCGCCTGGAATCTTGCTTGCTCAAGCCATCGGTCGCTTTGGTAATTGGTTTAATGGTGAGCTCTTTGGGCGACCATTGGATAGTTGGTGGGCACTTGAGATTCCTCTCAAGTATCGCCCCGCTGGTTACTCGGAGTTTGAAACTTTCCACCCAACCTTTTTATACGAGGCTATTTGGTGCGCAGTGAATTGCATTTGTAATTATCAAATTTGGTAAGTTGCTTAAAGCGGGCCAGAGCTTTGCGCTGTATGTCGCGGCGTACTGTTTAGGACGTTTTTTCATCGAACTGATTCGCATCGATACCGCCAACACAATCCTAGGTTTGCGGATAAATGTCTGGGTCAGCCTGCTGGTTGGCGCAGCAGCAACGCTTTACTTTGCTCGCGCCTCTAAAAAGAATCAGTAACTCTCAGGTAGGCTCTCAACCATGAGTTTGGAAGATGTCTATCAAAGAAACAAGGAACACCGCACCCATCGTGCGGGTTGGTTGCGTGCGGCAGTCCTTGGTGCAAATGATGGACTTGTTTCAACGGCAGCATTAATGATTGGTGTTGCAGCAGCAGGAAAACAGGATTTAGTAATTACAGCAGGTGTAGCCGGAATCTCTGCCGGTGCAATGTCGATGGCTATTGGCGAATACATCTCTGTTCGTTCTCAAAATGATATTGAAGAGTCTGATCGCTTGATTGAAATTGCGCACCTAGAAGCAAATCCGGAGGCAGAGTTAAAGGAGCTCCAGCAGATTTACATCGAGCGTGGATTAACTCCGGCGCTTGCGCTACAGGTTGCCTTAGAGATGCACCGCAAAGATGCGCTCGAGGCACATCTTCGTGATGAGCTAGGCCAGCAGCCAAGTACAAAGGCGCGACCTGTACAGGCAGCGGTTGCCTCAGCGATCTCATTCACCTTGGGCGGTTTGATCCCATTCATCGGTGCCCTCGTACTCTTATTTTCAAGTGCGGCTTGGAGCATCGTTCTCTTCACCTTGGGCGGCCTGATCCTTACCGGCATGATTCTGCCCGCACCGCAGGCTCAAAGCTGCTCTCACCAACCCTTCGCGTATTGATCGGCGGCTCGCTAGGTATGGCGATTACCGCTGGAATTGGAAAGATCGCCAACATTTCAGGGATTTAAGGGGCTGATCCCTTCACCAAATTCTCTCGCTTTGACTCTTCCGAATGGCTGGCTTGTTGCTACCATTTCGACCTTAAAGCATCGCAGTATGGGCCAAGGATGTCCCTTCATTTGTATGGACTATCCGTAGGAGCGCGCCCATGGCACTTGCATCCAATTACCCACAAGCACAGGGACTCTACGATCCTGCCCAGGAACATGATGCTTGTGGTGTTGCCATGGTTGCCACGCTCAACAAGGTGGCAACGCACCATATTGTTTCGCAAGCACTTACCGCACTTCGCAATATGGAACATCGCGGTGCATCGGGTGCTGAACCAGATAGCGGTGATGGTGCAGGAATCCTTATCCGTATCCCAGATGATTACTTTCAGGCTGTCGTTGATTTCAAGCTTCCAGCCGCAGATGCATATGCCACAGGTATCGCATTTGTTGCAAAGGGTGCCGATGTAAAGAGTGAGATAGCAAAGCTAGCTGAAGAAGAAGGCCTAACTGTTTTAGGTTGGCGCGAAGTTCCGATCAATCCTTCATCGCTAGGAAAGACCGCCTTGTCAGTTATGCCAGAGTTCCATCAACTATTTATTGCCGGCAAAAAGGGTGAAACCGGAATCGCGTTAGATCGTTTGGCTTTCTGTCTGCGAAAGCGTGCCGAGCACGGTTTAGATCTGTACTTCCCATCACTTTCTTCTCAAACAATTGTTTACAAGGGAATGCTTACAACAGGTCAGCTGGAAGAGTTTTTCCCAGAGCTATCTGATGAGCGAGTTGTCTCACCACTTGCCTTAGTTCACTCACGTTTTTCAACCAATACCTTTCCATCGTGGCCATTGGCCCACCCGTACCGATTTATTGCCCACAACGGTGAAATCAATACCGTTAAGGGAAATCGCAATTGGATGCGCGCTCGCGAATCTTTGCTAGAAAGTGATTTGATTCCAGGAGATCTCAAGCGTTTATTTCCAATCGTGGAAATGTCAGGCTCTGACTCAGCCTCCTTTGATGAGGTCCTAGAGCTTTTGTACTTAGGCGGACGTTCACTTCCACATTCAGTGTTGATGATGATTCCTGAAGCATGGGAGAACCATGCAACGATGCCGCAGAACCGTCGTGATTTCTACGCATTCCATGCATCGATGATGGAGCCATGGGATGGACCTGCATGTGTCACATTTACCGATGGACATCAAGTTGGTGCAGTTCTTGATCGCAATGGTTTACGCCCTTCTCGTTACTGGGTAACTAAAGACGGCATGGTTGTTTTGGCATCTGAAGTTGGCGTATTAGATATTGAACCTGAAAATGTTGAACGCAAGGGTCGCTTGCAACCAGGCAAGATGTTCTTGGTAGATATTGAACAAGGTCGCATTATCGAAGATGGCGAGATTAAAGATGGTCTCGCTAATGCAGCACCGTATGGTGATTGGCTACATGCTGGAATCATCAAGCTCAGCGAACTTCCTGCACGCGAACACATTGTCTACCCACATTCATCTGTTGTTCGCCGTCAACGTGCATTTGGTTACACAGAAGAAGATCTTCGTATTTTGGTTACTCCAATGGCAAAGAGCGGCATGGAGCCACTTGGTTCCATGGGTACTGATACTCCAATCGCTGCGCTCTCTGAAAAGCCACGTTTGATCTTTGATTACTTCTCACAGCTCTTTGCTCAAGTTACCAACCCTCCACTTGATGCGATTCGCGAGGAGCTAGTAACAAGTCTTGGAACATCAATGGGACCTGAGCACAACTTGTTAGATCCAGGACCAAGCAGCTGTCGCCAAATTTCTTTAGCCTTCCCGGTTATTGATAATGATGAGCTTGCAAAGATTATTCACGTTAACGCCGATGGAGATCATCCTGGTCTAAGCGCACATGTGATTAGAGGATTGTTTAGCATCGCCGACGGAGGCGACTCATTGCGTGAACGCCTCAATGAAATTAAGGCTGAGGTCTCACAGGCGATTAATGATGGCGCCCGCATTATTGTTTTGTCAGATCGCGATGGCGATGCAGAAAATGCTCCGATTCCTTCACTGCTTCTTACTTCAGCGGTACACCATCACCTAATCCGTGAGAAGAGCCGCACAAAGGTTGGCTTAGTTGTTGAAGCCGGAGATGTTCGAGAAGTTCACCATGTTGCACTTCTGATTGGCTACGGAGCTGCCTGCGTAAACCCATACCTTGCGATGGAGTCTGCAGAAGATCTTGTTCTGCAAGGTGTCATCACCGGCATCACACCTGAAAAGGCTGTCAAGAATTTAATTAAGAGTTTGGGTAAGGGTGTCTTGAAGGTAATGTCCAAGATGGGCATTAGCACAATCGCCTCTTACACGGGTGCACAGGTTTTTGAGGCGATTGGTCTTTCACAAGATGTAGTTGACGAATACTTTGTCGGAACAACCTCACGCCTTGGTGGCGTTTCATTAGATGTAATTGCCCAAGAAACAATTGCTCGTCACCACATCGCATATCCACCTGGGGGAGAAGTTCCCGGAACAAAGCGCCTTCCTATCGGTGGCGAGTACCAGTGGCGCCGCGAAGGTGAGCCTCACCTATTTGATCCTGAAACTGTATTTACTTTGCAGCACTCAACCCGCAACAAGCGGTATGACATTTTCAAGCGCTACACAGGTCGAGTCAATGAGCAAAGCAAGCGCTTAATGACTTTGCGCGGATTGTTCCAGTTTAAAGAAGGTGTAAATCCGCCAATCTCTGTTGATGAGGTAGAGCCAATTAGCGCGATCATTAAGCGTTTCTCAACTGGCGCAATGTCATATGGCTCGGTATCGGCAGAGGTCCATGAAACTTTGGCGATTGCGATGAACCGTATTGGTGGAAAATCCAATACCGGCGAAGGTGGCGAAGAGCCCGAGCGCTTTATCCCTATGGCCAATGGTGATTCAAAGCGTTCTGCGATCAAGCAGGTTGCATCTGGTCGTTTTGGTGTAACAAGTAATTACCTTGTTAACAGTGATGATATTCAGATTAAAATCGCACAGGGTGCAAAGCCTGGCGAAGGCGGACAGTTACCAGGTAACAA
>JGI25922J50271_10000403_pt1 | contig 12684 bp, 12 predicted proteins | sample LauGreSu1BDMLBDD_2_FD_50271 | JGI IMG/M metagenome (IMG submission 50271) | reverse complement strand
AGTTCAGCATCGGTAAGGGTTACTGTAAATGTGTTCATAAGTTCCTAACCTATATATCTTATTCTTAAGAATGTATGGTAATTGTTAGCGGTTATGGTTGCTGTTGCGCCACCAAACCATGCAGCCATGCCAAGGGTGTCCCCAACAGCCAGACGCTGAATGCCCGAACCAGCCAAGTTGCTAGACCCACCAGCACTGACTAAAACAATACTTTTGTCTCTTGCTCCATTTTTTACAATCCACAACTGAGAAACGTCAACATTTCCTGCGTTATAAACGCCACATGAAATAAAGTAATCACCAGCAAGTGGGGCGGTCAATAAACCCGTAGAAGTGTTGTAATAGTTTCCAACATTGGGGGAGGCATAATTAAATATAATTGGCACATTTTGTGCAGCGTTGTTGTAGGACAAGTCGGTACTACGAACCGCATCAACAGATGGTGCGCCAGTAGCAGTCACAGCACCAGCAAAGGACGCATTTCCTGTAAAAGATGGGGAAGCAATGTTGGCTTTTAAGTTTAGTGCAGTTTGTTGAGCAGTAGAAACTGGCTTCGCTGTGTCGGCGGTGTTGTCAACATTGCTCAGTCCCACGTCTGCTTTTTCTATCCCTGTTGGTGTGTTTATGACTGGAGAAATCAGAGTCTTGTTGGTCAGAGTTGCAGCGGCTGCACGTTCCATAACGTTGGAGGTGTTGTCAACCAAGCCAAGCCCAACCATTGTTTTTGTAATACCGGAAACGGTACCCGTAAAAGATGGAGAAGCAAGTGGTGCCTTAGTATTCAATTGTCCTTGTAGAGCGCCTTGGTCTGTCTGTACCCAAAAAGCATTAGTAAAGTTTGGGTCGTCAGCGGTAACCACTATTTGAGTTCCTACAGCAGGTACTGTCCACACTCCATCATGGGCACTCCGCCCAATTTTAGACAGTTCAATTGTACTTTCTATACCTAGCAAAGAAGGGATACGCACAAATATTTGACCATCAACGCTGTTTGAAGATGTAACAATGGCTCGGTATACAGATGGGTCACACGTAGACATTGTTGTACTCCATTGATGCTTCCCAACGGTCACTTGTGTTTAGACGGGGTAGAGGAGGCAAGTTATATACCGCACTTGGGTTTACCGTTGGCTTAGATTTACTTGTGCTGTCTGTGGATAACTTAAGTTCCGTAACAAAGTTGGAACGAGTTACCGTATGTTTAACNCCACGAACCAACCAGTACCCATCAAAGTTTGAGTCGTAGTTGTCCAGTTTGGCAACAGATCCGGGGAGTGCTTCAGCAATGCCAGTAGTAATCGCTACAGCGTTGTATGGGTATGTATTCTTTTTCTTTGCTTTAGCAAAACGAGAAAGCATGTCAATAGACGAAACATTAGTAGTTATTTGATCAGTAAACCGAGAAGGTACACGCTCACCCAGTTCAGACCACATGTCATCGGTATCTGTTTTGATAACATTACCTGCGTTGTCTATACCTACAAATTCAAACTTGTTAGACGACCCATCTGGGGTGATGTCTCCAAAGGTGCCATTAAACTCCATTAACGCACCGGGAACATACTGAGGACTTCCTTGAGCGCCTCTAACTGTCTTTAGTTCAATGTAAGGGAGTTGGCGAGCAATTGCTTTGTAAGGATCGTAGACATGGATGTGGGTACCATTTATGGTCAGCCCATAACCTAAAGAAGACACAACGCTAGACAGCAACGCCCAGTCCGATTGTTTAGTTTGTACAATGCGAGACCAAGTAAAGTGGTCTTCTGGAACTGAATAAGACATGCTGTACGCCATAGCAAGTTCATCAACAATAGAAGGAATAGTGGCGTTAGTCCACGCTTTGTTCTTAGTGGACTTCATTTCATAACTCGCTCCAAAGCAAACAACTTCTGCGGTTTGGAATGGGCTGTTGTTTACAAGCCCAGCACGGGAGTGTGATTGGGGGCTGTTGTACGCAACATACCCATAGAAAGAACAAATAGCCGCAGGGCTAGTGGCTATAGAAATGAACACTGGAGCACCTACGTAATCTGTGATGGCTTTAGGTACAAGTCCATTAAAAGTGAGGATGGCAACATCGTGGGCGTGTTCGCTAACGTCAACAGACACAGACGTAATAGTCGTGTAGTCAACCGACGCCCCACTGATTATTACAGACACATCAGGAGAACCAGCAAAGGAACTCTTAAAAATCATTTAGGAATCCTAATAGTTTGCCCAGCGGGTAGCAAATCGGGAAACTTAAGTTGCGGGTTAATGTCTGCAATACGCCAATATTGTGAAGGGTCCCCAAACAAACGGGTAGCAATGTTTATAAAGGAGTCACCGTCTCGTGCGGTGTAGGTGCTGTATTGCACAGCAGATGTGGCTTTGCGAACGGCAATGACTACGGTTGCACCATCTTTTTCAGCAGACGTAGTGGTGTAGCGGGAAGATGAGGACAGCATTATAAACCTCCTGCTCTTGGTGGGTTTTTTGCTCCTTCGTAGTATTCACTATGAAGAGTAGCATCACTACCCATTTTAATATTACTAGTCCAACTAACTTCTTTATCAATTTTAATTACTTGTGCACAATCCACAGCCCCTCCTTCTGTTCCTTCTATCATTGTTGTGTATGTAACAATGAACTGATACTTAGAAGTACTAGTTTTATCTAAAGTTTCTTGTGCGGGTTCTTGGTCTTTTTCTATTTTAAACTTTGCGGTATCCCACGGTTCTCGTTTTTTATTATTTAATTGAGAGGTGTCAAGATCGTATGCGGCTGATTTAGAAAAAACAGTATCGCCAACTTCATAGGTAACCTCAGCAGGGATACTAGAACTGTTTCCTTTATATTTTATTTCTATATTTGCAGTTACTGTTACTTTTGTAATACTGCCTTTGTCACTTATTTCATCACGTAAATTATCGTTTGCTAAAAAGCGCACCCAAATGTCTTGTACTTCTTTGTCTTTATCAAAAAAGTATTTAGGCTGTACGGTAAAGTTGTTGTCTGGGTTTTCTATTTTTTTAAAAAGAGTAGCCCCAATATTCCCCAACGCTTGTATTTCTGTACGACCTGCCTCTACACCTTCTTTAACTTTTTCTTCATTGCTTGCAAAGGCTTTAGTAAAGAAAGTATCTTTCTTTCCAAACCCCATGTACATAGCCTGCATCTGAATGCCCACTGTTGCTTGTACGGGAACCATTGTTGGCGTGAACTTATTAAACATTACACTTGTAGAAGTTACATAGCCTTCTACAATAAACAATGATGAAAGAACTACACGGATTGGTTGTGAGATAAGAAACGCAGAGTTACCCCAGTTTGCCGACAACGCATTTTCAGTATCTGTACGGTTAAAAGCAACCGTAGTGGCTGTGGTTGTTTTGTCTTCGTCATCTTTTGTTGCATCTGCTGCTTTTGCTTCTTGTGCGTTTCTGTAAGCCGCACCAGTTTCCGCCCGATCAATCATTGCTTCAATAAGTTGAGAGTTAAGACCTTGACCAATTAATTCATCAAAAACAATTAAGTCTGCAAGAACACCAATGTCTGTAACACTGTATTGACCTAATGTGCTGTCACCATCTATTGGGAGAGTTGCAGGAATGTTTGATGATATTGCTGTCCGCCCACCTGCGGATATAAAAGGGGTGCCAACATTTGTTGCAGTACCTGAAGCGTATGTACCAGAATATACTTCTGCTTCTCGGTTAAACAATAATTCAAAAGCAAAGTTAGCGTCACCCGGAACAGGTTGCGTCATTTGAGCAGGGTCCATGTTCATCCATAATTGAATATCATTTCGGGCAGACACTGAACGGGTAATGCTGTCAGGGTTAAACTGAAAATGTAAACGACGGCGACTAAGTGTTTCGTAGTCACTGCCAAGTAACTCGCTCATCATTCGGATGTACCCACGTTGAATAGGAGTACTATTGCCTGTTGTTGGGTTTCTTAAATTATTTGAAGGGTATAAAAATGGGGGGTTATCAGTTGCCGCACTATTTTGAGACAACGCACTGCTAAACGGTTCAAAAGAATCAAGGTTGTAAAACTGATTGGTTGCATAGCGCTCTGCCATTAGGTGTTCCTCATTGCTGCGATTTTAATTTCTCTAACCATCATATTGGATACTTCTTTAGCGGCACGTTGTGCATCGGCAGAGTTGTTACCTGCTGATTGGATATAGATAGTAGGCGCAATTGTAATATTGCTTCCGCCTTCAATACGCACAGACCCACCTGAGCGTACGGGAGTAGAGGTAGGAGCACCGTCGCCTGTTTTAATGTTAGGCCATTTGATTGCATTTTTGGCTACTGATTCAAAACCACCAATGCCCGCTGCTGGTTTAAACTTTCCTGTTTTAGGATCGGTGTACCCATCAAATGATGATCGTTCTGCAATTTTAATTTGTTCTTCTGGTGTGGCTCGTTCTGCCCAGCGAGCAAATTCTCTACCGCCATAGAAATCCCACACCTTGTTATGCATGGCTAAACCACCACGGAACACTTTGGAACCATTAACAAACTTCCAGTTTTTCTTAGTTTCTACTTGAGCAATAGCATCCCAGTCTGCCCGTGTAAAACGACGTTTAGGGATTTGGTAAGAACCCCAAACTTTATGATTTCTTGTAGTCATTCCCGACGAAGGTACTTTTTGAGATGAATACCCACTATCTGAGGCTTTTGTGTTACTTGATATTGCTACCGAAGAAACAGATTTAGTTCTACCCATTCCTCCACCTTGGGTACCCAACAAATCTTGATTTGCCTGCCTAGAGGCAGCAATGCTTTCTGCAATAGACATTTGCCCGTAAGACTCTACGGATTGTTTTGCAATGCCTCTAGCACTAGATGAACGGTCTCCTTGCACATCAGGGTTTCCGTTGAACTTTGATTCGGGGTCATATTGGCTACCCCCGGCGATTGTGCCCCAAGGAGAGTTTTTCTTTTCGTATTCACTACGGCCTCTAGGAAGTTCGGCTGGCTGTACGTGCCAAGGTTCGTCGTTGACATTTGCAAAAGTTTGCAATCCATATTTAGCCGCATTCTTTTGAACCCAATCAAGGTCACCTGTGAGGTCAGCCGCTAGACCAATTTCGTGCATGGACATTCCGGGAGGAGCAGCATCTGGTCCGCTGTGCTTTTTCCAGAATGAACCGTTCCAATATGTACCTGTATCTTCAGTAGTACGGCTGTAACGACTAAGGAACATACTGCGCTGTTCGGAACTTGAACGATAACCATTACCAATACCTACGTTGGGGTTATCAGCCATCATCTTAAGCAAGCGTTCTTTAAACTTAGGATTTAGTTTAGAAAACGTATCTCGTTTTTCTAACTGTGCAAACTTACCTTTGCTTGAACTACCTGAAACAGTAGGAGATTTAGAATCACTTTTATTAGCAGTTCCGTCTCCAAGTAATTTAGTGCCAGCACCAACTGCTATTCCACCACCAAGTACTCCGCCTGCACCCCCAGTAAGTGCTGTAAATGCGGCACCCCCTCCTATTAAGCCAAGACCTAATAGGTTTTTTCCAATTTTTAAAAACGGGTTGTTTCGGCTACTGATGCGGGCACCAATGATTCCTGACAACTTGTCTTCTAACATAGTAAACGCACTAATTAACTTTTGTGTATTGCGTTCAAGAGCGGCGTAGTTGTCTGCTTGGCGACGGTAGAACATTTCGTCACGTTGGTTACGACGCACATCTGTAACTTCTGCTTCCATAGCAAAGTTCTTGTTAATGCCCATTGTTTTACGTTGCGACGCATTACTAGGGTCATACATCCCTTGTTTTCCGCCACTCTTCTTTTGGAACTGTATGTTTTCTTGGGCGTACTGCAAAACGATGTCTTGCATGTCTTCAGGGACACCCATAGACGTAAGGCGTGCACGGGTTACTGACCCTTGTTGCATCCCAGAGTTAACCATTCTTTCGTTGGTAAGCCCTGCGCTTCTAACAATTTGTTGGGTAACTTCCATCGGGTTACGTTGTTTGCCACCAATACCGTAGATGCCCGTGCCCATTGTCATGGTCATACGGTTGTTGACTACTGGAGACGCCAACGTGCTAATCATTTTTGTGATGTCTTGCGTGGTGTATGAGAACCCACTAGCAACACGAAGAGCCTCAACACCGGGCATCATTACCTTGGATTGCAAACCTGTTTGTGCTTGAAGACCAAGAAGCGTATTGATACCGCCAGCACCTAATAGTCCACCAGCCAATGGTGCTCTAAATTGTTTAGCATATTGGTTATTAGTAATACCTTGAGTTTGCTGGTACAGCATTCCCATACGGTCAGCGGCTAATGCTGGGGCGTAACCTGCATCGGCACGCTTGTCAATCATGGCAATAGGCATACCAAGTGCACCAATTAGTTGGCTACCAAGCCCAGAACCTAAACTACTTAAGGGGTTTCCACCCCCCATTAAACCTCCGGCTTTGCCCATTAACCCACTCATTGCACCACCGCCACCTGCGGCAGATGTACCAGTGGGGATAGAGCCACGGAAGTTTTTAAAGAAGCCACCTACCGCTGAAGGGCTAACCCCCATAGCAGCAGTTGAGGCTGGGGCGGCACCACTGCCAGAAACCATGTTTTGAGATTTAACAACAGCATTGCTTACAGCACTAGCGGTGCTTGTACTAGTAGATGGGGAAGTGTTTGCCGTAGAGACAGTGCCAAGAGCACTAGCAAGTTTGTTTACTTTGGCAATAGTCTTATCAAGGTTGTCATGCATCCACTTGATATCGGCTTTAATACTGCTAAAGCCTTTAACAAGTTTCTCCATTTGAGAGGTGTCAACAGAGAACTTAGAGCGGACGTCAGCCATTGAACCACCACCAGCGAGGTTGGGTTCATCACCACCTTTACCAAAAATTGCCATTTACTTAGTCTCCACTATTCTTCCATTTACCCATAGATGCCCAATAGCGCCTTTGGCGCACAGTCATGTGTTGTATGTCAGCGAGTGTGAAACCCTTGTAAACAGAAGCAATCAGGTCGTAATCCCAGTATAAGTGTACAAGATTAGCCGAATAAAAGTGAGGCCCAGTTGAGCATAATGATCATTTCTTCTGAACAGTGTGCACAAGGGGCTTTCACCTCCCCGATCTGAGGGCCGGGTTGGGCGTCCAATAAAGCATTAATGATTTCTGTACGGTCTGCCATGTTGAGGTTTCGTGCCCAGTCAGCGGCATTGTCTACCCCAATGACACACCGTGAGAGCATGATGGTATTTTGCTCTGGGGTGGTTTTGCCCTTAGTTGCCACAATCTTGCTGTCTAGGCCGTTAGGGAGGCGTAGAGAGACCTCTGAGCCGTTCTTGAGGGCAACCTTAAGAGGCTCTCTAAGGTCATGTTTGGCTTTCCGAACTGGGAACTCATCCACTCCGACAAACACGTCGTTAGTCTCATTGCAAGAATCACACACAACTTGGTATTCCCGTGTAGCGCCATAGGTAGCCTTAATGATTCCAAGGAACAAAGCGTCACGATCACCAATAATGATCTCATCAATTATCTGAGGGTTGTCTTTAATAACCACTGACCCTATAGAAACAACAGCACGGCGTAGCAGAAATGACATGTATTCTGCGTACACCGTGCTTTTGTTGTCATGAGAAGAGAGGGCTTCTTCGTCATAACCATTGAGTTCTCTAACAACTGCGGAGGTTTCCCACGTATCTAATTCTTTGTTATACACCCCACGCATAAGTTTAACGACCGTGTCTGGGGCTGGTGCCATTTCTGGTACAGCCTCTTCTAAGGCGCTACTTAGCGCATCGGCTTGCGCCGCTATATTTTCCATGTTGTACTCCTAATTAATTGTTTATTTTGAAGCGAGGTCTTCTGCGCCGGTCCAGTCAATGTAGAAACCTTCATGGTGAAGGGTCATTGATTGGATGATAATACCATTATCGCCTGCGTTGAGGTCAGTAAGGGCATAAGCACCGGGCCAGCAGTTATACAGTTTGAATTGGAACTTTATATTACCCGGAACAATAGATGCACCAAGTTGTTCGCCACCATCATACTGGTAGCGGATGGTACCAGCAGCAGTGTGTGGGTGGTCATAAACTTTTACAAGTACGTCACAGCGGTAGTCGCCGTCACCTGTTGCCAAGCCTTCTCCACCGGAAACGCCTCCGCCTACCCATGCGTGCATGAATTTCTGCCACTGCCAAACAGCGTCTTGCTTGTTGTTGTCTGCGGCACTAAAAGCGCCACGGGCAAGGGACACTGGAGCAAAGTCAGATTGACCAACCATTTTGTGTGGATGAGTGTTCATGCCACCTTCACGGTAGGAAATAACTTCGTTGGTAACTGAAATACCACTTACTTGAGCAAACCCAAGATCACCAATGCCAGCCAAGGCAGTTGAAAGGTTTCCAGAAGACTTCTTTGGAATGATCTGTACACGAAACTTAAAGTTACGTAGTGGATCTGTGCGAAGAGTTGCAACCATTATTTACTGTGCTCCTTAAAGGTTAGTGGTGGCAGTGCTACCGCCAGCCCACTGTGTGAGATTAATAACAACAAATTCTGCTGGGTACTGTAGTGCGACTCCAATTTCAACATTTACGTAACCATCTTCAATAGATGACACAGTGTTGTTTGAAGCATCACATGTGATGTAGAAGGCTTCGTTTGCTGTGTTGCCTTTCAAGTTACCTTTAGCCCAGAAATCGGTAAGGGTGCTGGAAAGACTGACTTTGATTTTGTCCCACAAACGATCATCGTTTGGCTCAAACACAGCGAACTGAGTCTGGTCATCAAGAACACGGCGTAGGTAAGAAAGCGTACGACGGATCGTGATGTACTTGTCAGGACGACGCTTGGCAAGGGTACGAGCACCGTTGATGATCGTTCCGCCACCGGGAATGTTGCGAAGAATGTTTACGTTACTTGTAGCGTACAGTTCACCTTGGTCGGCATCTGACAGGGTAGCAACCAAGCCAAATACGTTCTGAAGGTCAAGAGCATAGCCAGCAGGTGCTTTAGCAACACCACGCAAGGTCTCTGACCGTACGAACGCACCAGCAATTGCGCCACCACAGTAGGTGTCACGAATAGCGGTTGGACCGCTCTTTGCAGGGTCGTACATCTTCAAACCGGGGTAGTACACCGCACCAAAGCCACCGTACGAGTTGCTGTAACCTGAGATTGCAGACTCAATGGTGTTCTTGGTAGTGGCAGTAAGATCGCCGTCAATGATGACGAAAGCGTCTCCACGATCATATGCGTGTTGCAAAGCGTAGTTAACACGGGTGCTAGAGAACTGACCAACCAAGTTGATAAGCAATGGACCAGTTACTGTAGCCAAAGCATCAACTCCGGTAGACCAGTTAGCATCTGTGATAGCGCTACCAACGGTTCCTGATGCAAATGTAAGAACCAATCCTGCCTGCGGTGTCACAGTTGTTGTGATTGTGGCAGGAGTTCCAAGTACCGTTACGTAGTTTGAGTAGAGGTCAAGGACACTCTTGAAGTAACGAGAAGAGGTAGCGTCAAAAGAAAGTTCTTGCCACCGCTCTACTTCTACAGTGCTAGATCCTTGAATTAACGAAATAATCAAACTGAATTCCGTAGTGTTGCTGATTTTTCCGGTGTCAAGTGTGTTTGTGTCAAAAGCAATAGTGGCACGGAGGTTGTTGCCCCATGTGCCAGAAGACGTAGCATTGAGAGTAAACATGTTACTTGCCGCAGAAGCACCAGTCACTGTTCCTGTAAACGTGACAGTTGCAGTTACTGCGCCTGTACCCGTTACTCGCTGTACGTATGCATCACGACCACCGTTTGCAAAGTAGTGGTAAACGGCATACCCAAGATCATATGAGTTGCTGATTTCTCCATACAGTGTTTTGTATGAGTTCCATGAACTGACAAGCGTTGGGGTTGTAGCACCACGGTCGGCAGTGCCAACAAATGCGGCAGTAGTTGCCGCTGAACGAGCGCCAATGTTAGATGTGAACGGGGTCTCTTTAACGTAGACTCCGGGGCGGGTATATGCCATTAGGTTCTCCTAGAAGATGTGATACGGCGTGGAACAGAATTTTCTAATCATTTGTCTGTTCAATTGTAGTATGAACAGAGGTAACCTGCTTAACTCCGACTAAGGCTTCAGACGGCAGTTCTGACGTCATCTGCAACGTGTATATTTTGCGGAAAATCCGCTTACGATAGCCAGTCTCCTGATCTAGGAGATCGGCGTTCGCCCAGTCCAACATTTCTAGACGGCGAGACGTATCGTCTGCCGCTATAAGGATGGACCCGAAACGATATGGTGTGACCGTAGTAAGCATCTTGGCAGTCAGTTGACGGTCATGCTGGGCGCTACGGCAATAGGTAGACACCTGATAAGTGATGTCTACAGGGATAAAATCGTTAACTCTTAAGAAATCTTGATTAGGCGCATCCCCAATAAGGTCAGAGGTGCTGGGCCAATAAGTTAGATTGTTAGGGTTCTCTGCGTAATTTGAATACAAATATACTTCTGAGTGCTGGCGTGTCCTAGCGTGGTTGATGTCAAGTAACTCAAGTGTAATAAAAGGGTAGTGCTTTTCAGTTTCCCCTTCTGGATAACGGAAGAACACCTGCACTGGGCGGTTAGCCTCTCGGTCGTCACTTACCGTTAAACCAGTTAAACGAAGTTTGAGAGCCTCGTCCTCAGCAAGAAGGAATCCAGACTTACTCATTTTTTGCCCAATTGCTTATTAATGCTTGTGTTAACTCGTTTTTCTAAACGCTTGGCATTGTTGATAGCGGCTTTACGAAGTACTGGGTTAGCCGCAGATTCTGGGCCACCATACTCAAGATTGCGAGCCGTGTCCCCGTACGGTGCTGATACTCCATACACAAATTGAGCATTTTCAGCATCATATGAGATATCAAAGAAATCCATGATCTCTTGGTAGTCACTATTCTTTTTAGTAACTTCTTTTTTAATCTCTGACACTTCATCGTTAATTGCTTCGTTAAGAGCCGTAGCCAAGATTGAAGGGGAGTTGCCTAAAGCATGCAACATATAGGTTAGAGGGGATGGAATTCCGCTAACTAACGTACGAGAACCCTTGTTCATATAGGTTGAAGAAGAGCCATTCATGGCGATATCCTCACAAAGTTCTCGGCGTTGGACCCCTTGGCGCTCACCAAGATTGTATTTAGTTTATCAAAGATTAGCAATGGTTGAAGGCCAAGGTAGGTTTTGAATAGTCATGGAGGCAGGACCCGGGTCAAAAAGGAGTTCTTCATTGATATATATTTCGTATCCTTGTATTAATACAAACAAGTCATCTTTGGCTCTCCCCCGTACACGGTAAGTACCAATCCCGTAATACCGCCCGTCGTACAAAAACATGTCGTTTAGGTGGTTCTGGTATTCAAACGGGTTGACAACTCCTGCACTACGAAGGTCCTCCACAGAAGCAATAAACTCAACAACTTGTACAGGCTGGCGACCTTCGGGAATTGCCCGTTTCTGGTCTTCTGTTTCCTCAATGTGCAAAACAGGCAACTGGATACCAGTTTTGTATTTACGACCACTTGACCCAATGATGCCTTCGTCATATACGCTGTCGTACTGGGAGCCAACACTAGCGGGTGTGGTAGCCGTCACATACTCAAAGTAAACAACTGTTTCACCATACACACGAGTATGGTTTCGTAAGTGTTTACGTATTTGGGAAAGTTCTCGGCGGGGGTCCATTAGTAGTAAGTATTTGTCACAATGCCAGTAGTAGGTGGCTCCATGTCCAAGAAGATATCTTCTCGTAGACTGTCGCTTTCAGATTCAATTTGAATATGCCCTGTGTTTTCTTCAGCAAAGAGGCGTTCAATAGGAGCGTAGTCTCCAATTTCTTGAGAAACATATAGAGGAACAAGACGGTTTGTTGCACGGGAAACACGACGAAGGTTCATAATATCTATGCGTTCTGGGCCAATGTTAAGGTTATTGGCGTGTTTACGGTATTCTGCTTCCCACATAGCAATTAAAGATTGAAGCATACGGAAACGCTGGGAACCGGGGATGTGGATGGATTCAGAGGTGCTTACGTCAATATCTCGTGCATACTCTGTAACAAGGGCTTGTAGAGCCTCTACAAGGGCGCCTAAGCCCACCACGTCAAAGACTGCGGGCATTACGCCACTTAACGGTACTTTAACCGTATGCTCATGGTAGTTAATTGATCGTTGTGAATAAAACGTAAGGTCTTCTGGAAGAATCCATTCGTAGTAGTAACCTTCTACAAGGATCTTTGTGTTAGCCGCAGGGGTTGTCGCCAACCGTAAAATACCGTTACGAACATCTAAAGAGTAATTGGCGGCACTGAGCGTTGAAACGGAAGCGCCACTCGTAGAGGCGATCCAAAGAGTAGTGGTGTCAAGGTTGGTGACACCCAGTTCATAAGTACGCCCAACGGCGTCAAAAGATACTTGAAAGAACTTAGGGAAGTCCCGTAAGTAAGTTCGGGCAATTTCGGCTACACGCTCAACAATAGTCACGTTAATAGTTTACTTCAACTACTGATCGCCTGAGCCGTCACCGGGCACAGAGTCACTAAGGGGTTGGTTTATTTCAGGTTGTGTTTCCCTACGACGGTTAGCCATCATACGAAAGACTTTAATAATGTCTGTGGGGGTTCCTGAAGGTGTGGGGATAGGGCGGTCAGCCATTATGGACCTTCCCATTG
>JGI25922J50271_10000401_pt1 | contig 12739 bp, 15 predicted proteins | sample LauGreSu1BDMLBDD_2_FD_50271 | JGI IMG/M metagenome (IMG submission 50271) | reverse complement strand
GCAGAGTCAACGAATTGTTGATTTCAGATTTACAAGTTCATGCCGAGGTAATGTCACAAGATGCTGCTCGTGCAATGGGCGCAATGGCGCTATTTGGCGAAAAATATGGCGATCAAGTGCGGGTAGTAAGTGTTGGTGAATGGGCAAAAGAGCTCTGCGGTGGAACCCACGTATCTAGGTCTGGTCAACTTGGATTGGTTAAATTGCTATCTGAATCTTCGATCGGTGCTGGCGTTAGACGTGTTGAAGCTCTAGTTGGCTACGATGCTTATAAATTCTTAGCACGGGAGCATGTATTGCTTAATTCATTGACTGAAATTATTAAAGGCGTTCGAGCAGATGAATTGCCTCAACGTGTTTCAGAATTGGTAGAAAAAATGAAAGGTATGGAGAAAGAGCTTTCCGCTGTTCGTAGCGCAAAGGCAATGGCTTCTACAGGGGATTTAGTTAAAAAAGCTAAACCGATTGGAAGTATTAATTTAATCAGTGAGCATTTGGCGGATGATATTTCAGTAGATGATATGCGTTCGATTGCTGTCGATTTAAAAGGGAAGATTAAGTCTGGTGTAATCGTGCTTGCTACGGTTAGTAGTTCAAAGCCATTGCTTGTTGCAGCAGTTTCTCCAGAGGCAAATAAATTGGGCGTTAAGGCTGGTGAATTAATAAAAACTGGTTCTGCAGTTCTTGGCGGTGGTGGCGGTGGAAAGGATGATTTTGCGCAAGGCGGTGGAGTAGATGCTAAATCTATTGATAAGGCACTATCTGAAATTACAAATTTAATTAACGGGAAGATCAATTAGAAATATAGTGAAAAATGACTAAACCAATCGATATTGGAACAAGGATTGGTTTTGACTTTGGCGAGAAGCGAATTGGTGTTGCAACTTCAGATTCTGAGTCGATCTTAGTATCGCCACATGCAACTATTTTGAATGATGACAAGTTGGCTGAAAAACTTACTGAAATATTCAGTGATATCAACCCTATCTACGCAGTAGTTGGTAATCCAAGACATTTATCTGGCGAAAATAGTCCAAAATCTGTGCAAGCAATCGATTTTGCAAAATTAATTCAAAGTATATTTTCAGGGCCAATTTATCTTATTGATGAGCGCCTCTCTACTGCAAATGCATATTCTCAAATGAGGGAAGCTGGTAAGAATTCTAAAGAAAGCAAGGCGGTAATCGACCAAATCGCAGCTGTTAATATTTTAGAAAGTGCAATTTTGAATGAGAAATCGGGAACATCTATTGGAGAGATATTTTGAAAAAGTATATTGCCCTAGTGCTAAGTTTATTAGTCTTTACTCTTGGCGCTAATTCTATTCATAATGCCTTTCTATTGAATGATTATCTAGAGACAAACTCGAGTCAGAAAGTTGATATATTAATTGAGTCAGGAGACACTGGTATAAAAATCGCCGAAAAGCTTTACAAATCTGGCGTTATCAAGGCAAGTAAAGTTTTCTATAAACTAGCAATTAATGAAAAACGATCTAATTCGATATCACCAGGCATTCACGAGATCGATCTTAAAATTTCTGCAAAAGCTGCCTTAGACCAACTACTTGACCCAAAGCGAAATCGTGGTGTCTTTGGTTTCACTGAAGGACTAAGGAAAAATGAGATTTTTGAGATGCTAAAAAAATCAAATTTAGTTTTTGGGAACTTATCAGCATCTGTGAGGCCAGATCCGATATATAAGACTTCTAATTTAGAAGGTTTCTTATTTCCAGCTCAGTATTCTTTTGCTCCTGGCACTACAACTGATACGGCTGTTAATCAAATAGTTCAAAGGTTTAATCTTGCAGCAGAAACTAGCAAGATTGATCAGGGGTTTAATGGATTTTCACCGTTTGAGTTGGTGACAATCGCTTCGATTATTCAAGCAGAGGGTGATCCGCAGGATTTCACAAAAATTGCCAGAGTTATATACAACCGCTTAGAAATCAACATGCCGCTACAGATGAATGCCACTGTTGACTACGCAACTAACCGTCGAGGAAAAATACGCCTGCCTTACAAGCAATTAGAGGTAAACTCCAGGTATAACACTTACAAGTATCGGGGACTTCCGCCGGGACCAATTGGTAATCCCGGACAGGAAGCACTTAATGCTTCAGTTAATCCAGAATCTGGTGATTGGATATATTTCATAACGGTCAAACCGCAAGATACTAGGTTCACTAGTTCATTTAGTCAGTTCAACATTTGGGTAAATGAGTTTAGAAAAAATGAAGAGGCAGGTTTGTTTAAATGATAAAGATGGCGGTGGCTGGTAGCCCGATAGGTCATTCTCTTTCGCCTCTTCTTCACGCAACAGCATACAAATTGTTAGGAATTGAAGCGGACTTTTTGTCTGAGGAAATTACTGAAGATAAATTTGGTGAATTCTATTTCAATGCAAAGAATGCTGGATATCGCGGACTTGCGCTAACCATGCCGCTCAAGGAAATTTCAATAGGGTTTGTAGANAGGGTTGATCCAGTTGCGAAGCAAATAGCATCTGTTAACACCATAATCTTTGAGTCAACGGGAAGTATTGGCTTATCAACCGATTTACTAGCATTTAAAAACCTGCTACGACCATATTTTGGCAAAAAGATTTCGATACTTGGCGCCGGCGGAACCGCGAGAGCTGCAATTGGGGCACTTAAGGGAACAGGTACTGAAGTAACTGTGTTAACAAGATCAATTAATAGACATGATCAGCTACATGCCGCAGCTGTTGATCTAGATCTTAGCTTCCTAGATTGGCACAAGTTTGAAGAGATTCAGGATCGTGATTTAATTATTTCAACAACCCCAGCTGGCGCAACTGATGGCCTTTCGATCATCTCTACTAAGGCAGATTTTTTTGAGGTTATTTATCATCCATGGCCAACCGAGTTAGCAAAGCGGTATCAAAATTTGGGCAGAACTGTTATTGGTGGATTGTCACTTTTGGTTGAACAAGCACTTTTTCAAATAAACTACTTTGCTCAGAAAGAATTCGATTTTGACCAGATGCGCCAAGAGCTACTAAAGGTAGGCCACGCAGCTATCAAGAAGTAATCCACACCCAACAATTATTTAAGTAGCTTCTTACTAATCTTTACTAGTGATACTTGAAATCCTAACTTTTATTTTGCTTGCCCGAGTTGCTCTATATGACATTAAGACTTACTTAATAAGAAACCTTGATATTTTTTTACTTTTCATATTTCTAACACCTAAGATCGCCAAAACATGGGAATTTGGCCTTATAAATCTAATTATCTATTCACTGATCAATATTTCAGTAAAGGGCAAAATTGGAGCAGGTGATGTAAAGCTTTCAGCCATCTTGGGTTTAATGCTTGATTCCTACCTCCAATTATTTAACGCACTTTCATATACNTGGATTATCGGTGGCATTTATGCTCTATTACTGAGGTCAAAAACCATTGCCTTTGCACCCTTTATGATTTGCGGAACATATTTAGCCAAGATTTTCTTATTACAAGGTTAAATAGGGCGCAAGATAAGTAGGTAATCTGAGATAATAATCCTCTAATTGATTGGAGAGTGCTGTGCTACGTTGGCTAACCGCGGGCGAATCTCATGGCCCTGCACTTTCAGCAATTGTTGAAGGAATTCCTGCTCATGTTGAAATCACAAGNAAAGATATTGATTTTGANTTATCTAGGCGCCGCTTAGGTTTCGGGCGTGGTGCTAGACAAAATTTTGAGGCCGACAAAATTACGATTACGGGTGGAATAAGACTTGGGCTTTCCCAAGGTGGACCAATTGCAATTCAAATTGCGAATTCAGANTGGCCAAAATGGGAAAAGGTAATGAGTGCTGATCCAGTACCAGATGAGGAAATAAAGGATTTAGCAAGAAATGCGCCATTAACTAGACCCCGCCCTGGTCATGCNGATTTAGTTGGAATGCAAAAGTTTAATTTTTCAGATGCTCGACCAATTCTNGAGCGCGCCAGTGCGAGAGAGACTGCAGCGAGAGTTGCATTGGGAGCAGTAGCTCGCGCTTTCCTCAANCAAAGTATTGGAATTGAGATTTTAAGTCATGTAATTTCAATTGGCCAAGTTTCAGTTGATGAAGATTATGAATTACCAACAATTAATGACAAATCAAGAATTGATGAAGATCCAGTGCGTTGCGCAGATAAGAAAGTCAGTGAGGCAATAGTTAAAGAGATTGAAGCGGCTCACCGTGACGGAGACACTCTTGGCGGTGTTGTAGAAGTTTTGGCATATAACTTGCCCCCCGGCTTAGGTTCACACACCCATTGGGATAAGCGTTTAGACGCACGACTTGCTGGCGCAATGATGGGAATCCAGGCNATTAAGGGAGTTGAAATTGGCGATGGATTTACCACTGCAAAGCGTCGCGGCTCAGTTGCTCATGATGAGATTGAAAAGAATAAGGCTGGAAAGATTGTAAGGAGAACAGATCGTGCCGGCGGTACTGAAGGTGGCATGAGTAATGGTGAAATATTGCGAGTTAAAGTTGCAATGAAACCGATCTCAACCGTTCCTAAAGCATTGGACACAATTGATGTTGCAACCGGCGAAGCTGCAAAAGCAATAAACCAGCGCTCAGATGTTTGCGCAGTTCCAGCAGCTGGAATTGTCGCAGAGGCAATGGCTGCCTTAGTACTTGCCGATGCAGTACTTGAAAAATTTGGTGGCGACAGTGTTCAAGAAACTAAACGCAATTTTGAGAACTATATTAAAACCCTAGAAATTAAGTAATGTTAAATAAGGTTGTATTAATTGGTCCACCTGGGGCTGGGAAATCTAGTATTGGCCGTGCCTTGGCAAAGGAATTATCGATGCCATTTACTGATACTGATTCTGAAATTGAAAAAATTACACAGAAGAAGATCTCTGAAATATTTGTTGATGATGGAGAGCCTGCTTTTCGCAAAATAGAGGTGGAAGTAGTTGAAAAAATTCTTTCAGATTTCTCTGGGGTGATTGCATTAGGTGGGGGAGCTCCAATAAATCTGCAAATTAAAAACATTCTAGAAAAGGCTGATTTCCCTATTATTTTTATAGATGTTTCAATATCGCAAGCTGCTACTAGAATTGGTTTTAATAAAGATAGGCCATTACTTTTGATTAACCCACGTCAACAGTGGATGAATCTAATGAGTGAGCGTCGTCCAATTTATGAGCAGTTAGCTACCGATGTTGTTTCATCTGATAGCCATAAACCAGCCGAGGTAGCCAAAATAATTAGCGAAAAACTGGCGAGCAAAATATGAGATCTTTAAGCGTTAAATCTGATCGCAACTATCAAGTTGTCGTGGGAGCCAATGGGCTTGAGTCAATTAAAGAGATATGTAAGGAACATAGTAAGGTCCTATTAATTGCTCCTTCATCGCTTATCAAATTATTTAAGTTAAAAGATGGCAAGAATTTAACTATTTTTTCAGCTCCAGATGGTGAGAATCAAAAGACGGTAGCAACCTTAGATCGCATTTGGAAAAAATGCGCGGCTATTGGATTAAACCGCCAGGATGCAATAGTTGGCTTCGGTGGTGGAGCTACAACAGATTTGGCTGGGTTTGCAGCAGCAACCTGGTTACGCGGAATTACCTGGTATGCAATACCTACTTCACTTGCTGGAATGGTCGATGCAAGTGTTGGCGGAAAGACTGGTATTAATTCACCAGCTGGGAAGAACTTAATTGGGTCATTTTATTCACCAGCAAGAGTCTTAATTGATCCAACCTTTCTTGAAAGACTTTCAAGGCGTGATTTATCAGCCGGTATGGCTGAAGTAATTAAATGTGGATTTATTTCTGATTACAAAATTCTTAATTTAGTCCAGGAAGATGTTTTAGATTATTCACAGTTGATCTACCGTGCTACTAAGGTTAAATCAAAGGTTGTATCTAAGGATTTTAAGGAAAGTAAATTAAGAGAAATCCTTAATTATGGTCATACGCTAGGTCATGCAATTGAAAAAGATAGCAAATATAAATTACGCCATGGCGAAGCAGTAAGCATTGGAATGGTTTTTGCAGCTGAGTTAAGCCGTGAGTTAGCCGGACTATCAGAGGATGCAGTTCAGTTACATCGCGAATTACTGCAGAATTTCAATCTACCAATTAGTTATCCTCGGAGTCGTTGGAAGAATTTGAGCACATTGCTACTGATGGATAAAAAAGTAAAGAATTCAAAAGTTCGATTCATCGGAATAAGTAAAATCGGAAAACCGGTATGGCTTGAAGATGTTTCATCCAGCCTATTGGCTAAGGTTTATGAGAGAATAGCCAAATGAAAATCCTAGTCCTTAATGGCCCAAATCTTTCTAGATTAGATCTACGCGAGCAAAAGCACTATGGGGATTTTGATTACCCAGAACTTAAGAAAGCGATTGAGGATAAGGCTAAGGCTTTGGGTATTGAAGTTGAGATTAAGCAGAGTGATAGTGAAAGTGAACTAATCTCTTGGCTCCATGATGCGGCAGATAAAAAGCAACCAGTAATTTTTAACCCAGCAGCCTTTACACATTACTCATATGCAATTCGTGATGCAGTGACAATGCTTACCGCACCTGTTATTGAGGTACATCTTTCAAATCCATTATCGCGTGAAGAATTCCGGCACACCTCAGTTATCAGCGGGGTAGTAAAGGGTTCAATCGCCGGATTTGGCGTTGAAAGCTACAACCTGGCTTTAATCGCAATGCAAAAACTAGTTGGCTGACAAGGTAGGCTAGCCCAATAATTTTCTGATAATAATGTCGGATTTAAATTGATAGGAACACAATGGCAACAACAAATGATCTAAAAAACGGGATGACCTTGAACCTAGATGGTCAACTTTGGAATGTAATTGAATTTCAACATGTTAAGCCTGGTAAAGGTGGAGCATTTGTTCGCACAAAAATGAGATCAGTACTTTCTGGAAAAGTTGTAGAAAAAACTTTTAACGCTGGCGTAAAGGTAGAAGTAGCTCAAGTTGATAAAAGAAATATGCAGTATTTATATCGTGACGGTGAAGATTTTATGTTTATGGATTCAACAAATTTTGATCAAATTTCGATCAGCAAGCAAACGGTCGGAGATGCAGTCGACTACTTACTTGAGAATGCCGATGCGGTAGTGGCAATTCACGAGGGTAATCCATTGTTTATAGAACTTGCGGCCTCAGTTGAGTTAAAGATTACTTATACCGAACCTGGATTACAGGGAGATCGTTCATCAGGTGGCACAAAACCTGCAACTGTTGAAACTGGCATAACAATTCAAGTTCCACTATTTATTAAGCAAGATGAGAAAGTATTAGTTGATACTCGTACTGGCGCATATCTGGGCCGAGCAAACTAAACGTGTCTGCCCGTAGTAAGGCTAGAAAAAGAGCTTTAGATTTTTTATATGAAGCAGATATAAAGAATGTTTTAGCGGCTGAACTTTTTCAAAATCGCGGCGCCACTGAGTTATCGCAAGAACCTTATGTGTTAACAATTATTACTGGGGTTACTGATCATTTAAGCAAAATTGATGAGCTAATAATTACCTATGCCCAAGGTTGGGATATGGATCGCATGCCGCCAGTAGATCGAAATATTTTGCGGATTGCGATCTATGAAATTCTATGGGCAGCCGATATAGACCTGCAGGTTGCATGTGATGAGGCAGTTGAATTAGCAAAATCCTTGTCGACCGATGAATCCTCAGGTTATATAAATGGCGTGCTGGGTAGAATTATTAAACTTAAGGATTCAATCGCGATTTAGGATATTAAAAGATCCGCCTCTGCTAAGTAATCCAAGGTTGCTGATTCATTTAAGCCTAAAAGCAGGGTAAGAAATTGCAAATCATTTGCTCTGATTGTTAAAAGTTTGCCATTCCAATCCTTACGTCGATCTCCGATAGATTTNGTAAATTTGCGNAGGCTTTCAGAGTTGCTACTTTGATCAACTGCGAGTTTTGCCAGGTTTATTGAGATACTTCTAGCCTCTGCCTCTGGTGAAATCTCCGGGAATAGTTCACTAATTGGAACTTGGTAAAACTCCATAAGGGAGATGGCCTTGCGAAGTGAGATTGATCGGTCTGATCTCTCATAAGACCCAATAACTACTGCTTTCCATTTGCCGTTTGAGTTTCGCTCAACATCTTGCAAGCTCCACCCTTTTGATTTTCTAATGATCCGTAATCTGTCTGCTGGGTTATGTGTATTCATAGCCGCAGGTTAGCCACACGCAGAAGTTGATGATTTTCAATATCCACAGATCCTCTGCTAACATACGGCGATTCCTTTAACGATCCGTCCAGAGAGGCGGCGAAGGAGAAGTAAATGGGTATTTTGTTATCTGGCGCCGATATCGATCGGGCTATTAAACGCATTTCACATGAAATCATCGAACATAATCAAGGTATCAATAATTTAGTTTTAATGGGTATTCCAACCCGTGGTGCTTATTTGGCTGACCGGATTTGTGGGTTCATCACCGAGATTGAAGGACCGGTAGCAACCGGTGTTTTGGATATTACTCTGCATAGAGATGATCTAAGACTTCGGCCCCCGAAACCACTACTTCCGACAAAGTTGCCACCCGGTGGAATTGAAGGCAAGGACATAGTCCTAGTAGATGATGTTTTATTCTCTGGCAGAACTATTCGTGCGGCTCTTGATGCAATTGGCGAATTGGGCCGGCCAAAAACAGTTCAGCTCGCAGTACTAGTAGATCGTGGACATCGCGAGTTACCAATCAGAGCAGATTACGTTGGCAAAAATATTCCCACCTCAATTAGTGAGAGCGTAAAAGTTCATCTTTCAGAGTATGACAATGAGGATCTTGTGGAGTTGATCAAATGATCTCCGGCCACCTACTTTCCGCCGCCGATTTAACAAAGGCAGAGGCGCTAAATCTTCTTTCAACTGCCAAGGAGTTAGCTGCAATTACTGATGGACCAAACAAAAAACTGCCAACACTTCGAGGCAAAACAGTTGTAAACCTGTTTTTCGAAGATTCAACTAGAACTCGAATAAGTTTCGAAACCGCTGCAAAGAGGTTATCGGCTGATGTAATTAACTTCTCAGCAAAAGGTTCATCAGTGAGTAAGGGAGAAAGCTTAAAAGACACCGCTCAAACTTTGCAGGCGATGGGAGCAGATGCCGTAGTAATTCGGCATGGTAGTTCCGGAGCTGCAAAGCGTTTAGCTGATACTCAGTGGATTCAGGCAGCGATTATCAATGCCGGTGATGGCACTCATGAACATCCAACTCAAGCCTTGCTAGATGCTTTCACAATTAAACAACATTTAAGAAGTGATAAGGAAGATTTAACTGGGGTTAAAGTTTTAATTGTTGGCGACATACTTCACTCAAGAGTTGCTCGAAGCAATGTAATTCTTCTTACAAAACTTGGAGCTCAGGTAACTTTGGTCGCACCACCCACCTTGCTTCCAGTAGGGGTTAATGAATGGCCGGTAAAAATCTCTTATGATCTCGATAGTGAGATTGAAAATTGTGATGTAGTGATGATGTTACGGATTCAACTTGAGCGAATGGCAGATTCATTTTTTCCAACTGAACGTGAGTACTCGCGCCGGTATGGTCTCAACTCGGCTCGGTTAGCGAGACTTTCTAAAAATGCAATTGTTATGCATCCTGGTCCCATGAACAGAGGGCTTGAAATTTCAGCAGAGAGTGCAGATGATCTTAAATCAGTAATAATTGATCAGGTTAAGAATGGTGTGGCAGTCCGGATGGCTGTTTTGTATGAATTACTCGGCGGCGCACAGATTGGTGAGAGCAAATGATCAAAATTAACAATGCAAAATTAGCCGATAACAGTGTGGTCGATTTAGAGATCAATAATGGTGTGATATCAAAATTAAGCAAATCAACTGGTAAGCAAACGGATGGTATTGATGCTACTGGAAAGCTTTTGTTGCCTGGTTTAGTTGATCTACATACTCATTTACGTGAACCTGGCCGGGAAGATTCAGAGACAGTTCTTACTGGATCTCAAGCTGCAGTTGCTGGTGGCTACACCGCAATCTCATCGATGGCTAATACAAATCCAGTTGCAGATACCGCTGGCGTGGTTGAACAAATTTATCGACTTGGTAAAGAAGCTGGACTTTGTGACGTTAATCCAATTGGTGCGGTAACTAAAGGATTGAATGGTGAACAGTTAGCTGAGCTTGGGGCAATGGCAGATTCAATTGCGGGAGTGAGAATATTTAGTGATGATGGGAAGTGTGTATCTGACCCATTAATTATGCGACGAGCACTTGAATATGTTAAAACATTTAATGGAGTTATTGCCCAGCATGCACAAGAACCTAGACTCACTATAAATGCCCAAATGAATGAAGGAAGTGTCTCAGCTCGAATTGGTTTGCCAGGTTGGCCAGCAATTGCTGAAGAGGCAATTATTGCAAGGGATATTTTGTTAGCAGAGCATGTGCAATCAAGATTGCACATTTGCCACCTAACCACAGCTGGCGGAGTTGAATTAGTTCGCTGGGCAAAACAGCGCGGTATTCAGGTAACCGCTGAAGTTACACCGCATCATTTGCTACTAACTGATGATTTAGTTGAGAACTATGACCCAATTTACAAGGTAAACCCGCCACTTCGTACTCAAAAAGATGTNATGGCNCTCAGGGAAGGCCTAGCTGAGGGCANCATTGATATTGTTGCAACTGATCATGCACCACACCCAGCAGAGGATAAAGATTGTGAATGGCAGGCAGCAGCTTTTGGAATGGTCGGACTTGAAACCGCNTTCTCAGTCGTGGTTAAAACCATGATCGATAGTAANTTAATGAGTTGGACNGATTTGGTNGATCGNATGTCTATTAAGCCAGCGCAGATTGCAGGATATAAGCAGCANGGCCAAACGATTGCCGAAAATTCACCGGCTAATNTAATACTCGTAGATACTGCTGGTTCATGGCAGGTTGAGCGAAAAAATCTAAAATCAAAAAGCAAGAACACTCCGTTTGAAGGCATGAATTTACCGGGANTAATTTCAGATGTTATCTATAACGGTAAATTAGTTTTATCNAACGGCTCGATCGTAAATGGTAATCATGGATAATCGATCTATCGCATATTTAGTTCTAGATGATGGCCGGATTTTTGAAGGTCACTCATGGGCAGCAAGCGGCGAAACATTTGGCGAAGCTGTATTTTCAACTGGCATGACTGGGTATCAAGAAACATTAACCGACCCTTCCTACCATAAGCAAATAGTTGTAATGACAGCGCCGCATATTGGCAATACTGGGATGAATAAGAGTGATGAAGAATCAAAAAAGATCTGGGTGTCAGGCTTTGTGGTTAGAAATCCATCACCTGTTTCCAGTAATTGGCGAAGTGAAAAAAGTCTTGAACAAGAATTAATTGACTCGCAGGTCGTTGGTATTCAGGGCATTGACACCAGGGCACTAACTAGGCATTTGCGTGATCGTGGAGCGATGAGAGTTGGAATATTTAGTGATACTAAATTAACGCGAGAAGAGATGGTGGTTCGGGTTCGTAAGACTTCGCCAATGAGTGGGGCATTTTTAGCAGCAGATGTATCAACTAAAGAACCATATGTTGTTTATCCACCAAAAGGGGTTGCAACAAGATTTAAGGTAGCTGCTATTGATTTAGGAATTAAAGGCGCAACACCAAAGGCAATGGCAAACCTTGGAATCGAGGTACATGTTCTACCTCTGACTACAACTTTTGAAGAAGTTAAGGCACTCTCACCAGATGGAGTTTTTCTATCAAACGGGCCGGGAGATCCAGCTGCAATGGTCGAAATAGTGGAATTAGTTCGTAAAGTTTTGCTCGAGGAGATTCCATTCTTTGGAATCTGTTTTGGACATCAAATACTTGGTAGAGCCTTAGGTTTTGATACCTACAAACTTCCATTTGGCCATCGCGGTATTAATCAACCAGTAATTGATTTAACAACTGGAAAAGTTGAGATCACAGCTCATAATCACGGATTCGCAGTAGCTGCGCCAAAAGATAATGAGTTTCAAACTGTCTATGGGCGGGGTCGAGTTACTCATCTATCACTTAATGATTCAGTGATTGAGGGATTGGAAATGATCTCGGTGCCAGCTTTCTCAGTTCAGTATCACCCTGAGTCTGCTGCTGGACCACATGATGCTGCTTATTTATTTGAAAGATTTGTGAAGTTAATGCAATCTCCAACACTAGGTTTAAAGGAAAACAATGCCTAGAGATAGTTCCATAACTAGTGTTTTAGTAATTGGTAGCGGGCCGATTGTCATTGGTCAGGCTTGCGAGTTTGATTACTCAGGAACACAAGCTTGTCGAGTATTACGGAGTGAGGGAATTAGAGTAATTTTAATCAATTCCAACCCTGCAACAATTATGACTGATCCCGAGTTTGCAGATGCAACATATATCGAACCGATCACACCTGAGGTAATTGAAAAAATATTAGAAAAAGAAAAACCAAGTGCAGTTTTAGCCACACTCGGCGGGCAGACGGCGCTAAATGCAGCAATGGCTCTATATGAGCGTGGTTCATTTGAAAAATATGGAACTAAATTAATTGGTGCTGATGTTGAGGCAATTAAGCGGGGTGAGGACCGAGAAGTATTTAAGAAGATTGTTGAAACTATCGGGGGAGAGTCGGCTAAATCAAAAATTTGTCACTCGATGGATGATTGCTTAGCGGCAGTTAAGGAACTTAAGTATCCAGTAGTGGTGCGGCCTTCATTCACTATGGGTGGTCTTGGATCCGGAATTGCATATAACGAA
>JGI25922J50271_10000392_pt1 | contig 12831 bp, 15 predicted proteins | sample LauGreSu1BDMLBDD_2_FD_50271 | JGI IMG/M metagenome (IMG submission 50271) | reverse complement strand
ATCCGGCAGGATTTCACGTTTAGGGACTTCACGACGACGTGGCATATTTCACCTCTTTGCTTCAGTTTGATGGCTGGACGTCCGATCCAGACACCCCGCAAATTCATTTTGAANTTGCACTTACTCGACTCCAACAGGGAGTCACTTCGTTGAACNGGCTCGTCTAAAAACCAGANCAACACCTTTTTTTGAAAGCTAACTTAAGCTTTCTTCGGGCGCTTAGCGCCATACTTAGAACGCGATTGCTTGCGNTCTTTCACNCCCTGCAAATCGAGTGAACCNCGCACGATGTGATAACGCACACCNGGCAAGTCTTTCACACGACCACCACGTACCAACACCACGGAGTGTTCCTGCAAATTGTGGCCTTCNCCACCGATGTAGGAGATCACCTCGAAGCCATTGGTCAAGCGCACTTTGGCAACTTTACGCAGAGCAGAGTTAGGTTTTTTAGGCGTCGTGGTGTACACACGTGTGCACACACCGCGGCGCTGCGGAGAGTTTTGCATCGCAGGGCTTTTTGACTTGGTCTTTTCGACCTCGCGCCCCTGACGCACCAATTGATTGATGGTTGGCATTTAAAAAAACGTCCCTAAACGTTTGGAATGAACAAAAGAATCTTCTCCGCTCCAAATGCGGAAAAGCCTTCTAGTATAGCGCCGGAACATGAACAAGGCAAAAAATTATTCTGCCGCACCCTCTAGATCAAAGTTTGCAAGTACCAACTTTTCTCACTTGATCCATAAACGCAAGGCATCCCAAGCACGGCCAAATACGCCCGCCTGCTCTACAGCGTCCAAAGCCTGCAAAGGCATCTCAACCCACAGTTGCTCGCCTCGGAATACTTTGAGGCTGCCGATGGTCTGACCTTTGGTGACTGGCGCCACCAAAGGGTCTGGGCGGGCCAGTTGCGTTTTGATTTGAGCAGCAGAGCCCGTTGGAACCGCCACCACAAGCGCATCGGCGCGACCCAATTTGACTGTGGAAGCCTTGCCTTTCCAAATAGCGGGCGAGGCCACTGCTTGGCCGGCGTCAAACAATTTCACCGCTTCAAAAGCGGTGTAGCCCCAGTTGAGCAGCTTTTGAGCTTCATTGGCCCGTGCAATTTCACTGCTGGTACCAAGCACAATGGCCATCAATCGACGCGAGCCCACATTGGGAAAATCACGTTTGGCGGTTGCCACCAAACAATACCCTGCAGCATTTGTATGGCCAGTTTTTAAACCATCCACAGTGGGGTCTTTGAAAAGCAGCAAGTTTCGGTTGCTGTCATTGGCAGCCGGCGTGCCTGGGTAACGGTATTTTTTAATCGCATATGTTCCGACATATTCGGGAAAGTCATTTAGCAAACGCATGGACAAGGTGGCCAAGTCGCGCGCTGTGGTGGTGTGTCCCGCTTCGGTCAAGCCTTCAGGGTTTTTGTAACTGGTGCTGTTCATCCCCAGCACCTTGGCCTGCTCGTTCATCATCTGAACGAAGCGTTCGGCCGTGCCACCCACGCCCTCGGCCAACGCCATGGTGGCGTCATTGCCCGATTGAACAATCATGCCTTTGATCAAGTCTTCAACCGGCACTTTCATTTTGGGGTCAATGAACATGCGCGATCCTGGCATTTTCCAAGCGCGTTCGCTCACGCTCAATGTTTGTTTCATGTCGATTTTTTTCGACTTCAAGGCATCAAACACCAAATAAGCGCTCATGAGTTTCGTGAGAGAGGCTGGCTCGACGGGCATGTCTAAGTCGCGCGAGGCCAAGATTTGATTGGCCGTCACATCGAGCAACAAATACGCCTTCGCCGCAACTTCAGGCGCCTCAGGCGCGGCGCTCTGAGCATGCGCTTGCAAGGGCGCCCAAGCAAAAGTGCACGCCGAAAAAGTAAAAGCAAGCAAGGGCCTGATGGCACTTCGGCAAAATTTAGAAAATAACAATGTCATGTTGGGATTTTGAAGCAATCAAGTCCGCAAGTGGCGGCTGATCAGGTTACGAAGCAAGGGCAACTGTCCGTGAAAGAAATGCTCAACCCCAGGGATGACCGTGACCGGTAAAGACTGCGGCCGAGCCCAATCTAGCACGCTGGCCAAAGGCACGGTGTCGTCCACTTCGCCGTGCAAGACCAAGGTTTTATCGTGCAGCTCATTCGGCACGGGTGCCACTTGAAAGCGCGATGCGGCGGTACCGACGAAGACCAGTTTTTCGAGCTTGTTGGCGGGCGATAAGCGGGCAACGGCATGGCTGGTCACGAAAGCGCCAAATGAAAATCCAGCAAGCGCCATTGGCTGCGTCGTTGCACAAGTGGCCTGGATCACGCTCATCAGGTCGTCAACTTCACCGCGGCCTTCATCGTAGGTGCCCTCACTTGCACCCACTCCTCGAAAATTAAAACGAATAGCGCGCCAGCCATTTTGGACAAAGGCTTTGGCCAGGGTTTGAACCACTTTGTTTTGCATCGTGCCGCCAAACAAAGGATGCGGGTGAGCGATGACAACCGTTCCTTGAAAAACACCGCCCTCAGGCAGATCACACATGCCCTCTAAAAGACCAGAAGGGCCTTGAAGTTGCATGTTCTGCGTTGCGGAATTCATCAGCGCCCAACTTCAGGAGGCGTGATCAATCGGGTGACGGGTTGCCCATTCTTTAAGTGGCTTTCAACGATTTCATCGATGTCAGCGTTGTCGACAAAGCTGTACCAAGTTCCCTCTGGGTAGACCACTGCAACCGGCCCACCCGCACAACGGTCTAGGCATCCTGCTTTGTTCACACGCACTTGACCTGGGCCAGAAAGTCCCAGACTCTTGATGCGTGCTTTGCAATGATCAAAGGCCGCTTGGGCGCCTTGCTGTGAGCAACAAGCTTCGCCACTTTTTCTTTCATTCAAGCAGAAAAAAATATGGCGTTCGTAATAAGGTTTGGCAGGTTTAGATTCACTCATGCTTGCATTTTAGTGGGGCGCGCGGCGGACAAACAGCGCATCAAATAAACCAGCAGCGCAAAGGGCCATAACCACCCCAGCCACTGAATCAGTCCATGAAAGCGAATGAACTGACCCTGCTCCCAATTTTGCAAGGTCAAGGAAAAGTAAGCGTTGGCCGACGCGTTGTTGAGCAGCGTGAGTTGTAAAACCAGCCCGACCAAGGCCAAAACTTGAAGTGTTTTTTCTGTTCGCCACATCATGGGCCATGCTGCAACAGCAGCAAGCACCAGCGCCAGTTGCACGGGCTCATTCAGCCAACCCCAAGCATGTGAAGGGCCATAAGTCAAAGCTGCAGACAAGGCTGTGAACAACAGGCCGCAGCCCGTCAAGACAAGCCAAGCCACTGCTTTTTGGTGCAAATGGCGTATCAAGCTGAACGCCAGCAGGCAAGGCAGCAACTGACCAAGGCTGACACACAAAATTTCATAGACCGGCAGCAAGGGTTGCAATTCAACTTCTCGCACAGGCAACCAATCTAACCAAGGTGTTTCTTGCAACAGCAAGGCCAATGCATCTTCGGCACGTTCTAAAACCTGACCCAAGCCCATCGGAATGGGCGCAGGGAAGAGCAATGCGATGGGCCACAAGGCTAGCAGCACCAATGAGCCTTGAGCATCTGGCGCAAACCAGTTGGCTCTAAAACGACTCCAGCGGTCTAGGAATCCAAATCGCTCTAAGGTCCAAGCCGCAACTGCACCGGCCAAAGTTCCAACGCTGTTCAAGCCCCAATCGACGTTGGAGGGAACTCGTGCTGGCAAAAAGAGCTGCAAGCTTTCCATGCCAAGTGCAAGCAAAGAGCCCAATGCCAAGGTCAAACCCACGGCCGGCAAGTGCCTGGCACTTCGTTGTAATGCCAGAGCCACGATGAAGCCTAAAGGGGCATAACCCAAAACGTTAGAAAGAATGTCAAAGCCTGTCCAGTACCGCGGCCAAGGTGCCCACACAAATGCCGTCCAATCGACCCCTTGTGAACGCCAATTTTGAAAGGGGTACAAACTGGCGTAAATGATCAGCACGGCATAGATTGCTGCCAAGGGCCATGCCGCTGTCTTTTTCATTTGGCTAGACGGCTTGGATTAAAAAGGTTTCACGACGACCAAAATGACAACCGCCACCAACATCAAGACGGGCGCCTCATTGAACCAGCGGAACCAAACATGGCTGTGCGTGTTTTGCCGGGTCTCAAAATTTTTCAAAATTCGGCCGCAAGAATGGTGATAACCCACAATCAAAAGCACCAAGGCCAATTTGGCGTGCATCCAAGCATTGCCCGGGCCCCAACCAATGCCAACGCCCCACCAAAGCCAAACACCCAAGGCAATGGCCGGCACCGACAACAAGGTGGTGAACCTTAAAAGTTTTCTGGCCATGAGCAAGAGCCTGGCGTACTCGGCCTCAGAGTCATCTGGCACCATGGCCAAATTGACAAATATTCGGGGCAAATAAAACAGGCCGGCAAACCAGCTGGCCACGAAAACGATGTGAAAGGCTTTGATCCAGAGCATGCCCTGAGTGTAGCCCCGCTGGTGAATTGGACACAAGTTCGCTGACGGGATGGGGCTTAAATTTCTTGCCAAAGAAGCTTGCCAAATGCGCCGAATGGGGCAAAGATCAGGCACAATTTTCAAATGACACTGATACACACCCCCTACCCCTTAAGTCGCCCACGCCGTTTGCGTCGCACCGATTATTCGCGGCGCTTGGTTCGTGAGCATCAACTCACTGCCGATGATCTGATTTATCCNGTCTTTGTCTTAGACGGCAAAAATCAACGCCAAGCCGTTGGCTCGATGCCAGGCGTCGAGCGCTTGAGTTTGGATTTGTTAATGCCCGTCGCAGAAGACTGCGTCAAGTTGGGCATTCCTGTGATGGCCCTTTTCCCCGTCATCGACAGCGCATTGAAAGACCCTTATGGCAACGAAGCTCTGAACCCAGAGGGTTTGGTGCCCACCGTNGTTCGTGCTCTGAAAAAGAATTTTCCCGAGCTGGGCATCATGACTGACGTAGCCTTAGATCCTTTCACCAGCCACGGACAAGATGGCTGGCTTGACGACGAGGGCTACATCTTGAACGACCTGACACTGGCGCAATTGGTCAAGCAAGCCATGGTGCAAGCCGATGCCGGCGTTGACATGGTGGCCCCCAGCGACATGATGGATGGGCGCATTGGCGCCATTCGACAGGCNCTTGAAAACAAAGGCCATGTGCATACGCAAATCATGGCCTACAGCGCCAAATATGCCAGCTCTTTTTACGGCCCCTTCCGCGACGCTGTGGGCTCTGCCGCCAATCTTGGCAAGGGCAACAAAAAAACTTACCAAATGGACCCCGGCAATACCAACGAAGCATTGCGCGAAGTTGCGCTAGACATCGCCGAAGGTGCCGACATGGTCATGGTCAAACCTGGCATGCCTTATTTGGACGTGGTGCGCCGCGTCAAAGATGAATTTGGTGTGCCCACTTTTGCCTACCAAGTCTCTGGCGAATATGCCATGCTCAAAGCAGCCGCCCAAAATGGCTGGCTTGACCACGATGGCGTCATGATGGAGAGCTTGTTGGCGTTTAAACGTGCGGGGGCAGATGGTGTTTTGACTTACTTTGCCCGCGATGCTGCGCGCCTGTTAGCACGGGCCTGATCGCCCCAAGCGCAAGCTCACAATATGCACGTTTTCACGGTGTCAGGACAGCTCGTCCAAGAGTCATTGTCCTTGCCCAATAGGCTGCCAGAAAACGGTTTTGTTTGGGTGGCGTGTTCACGTACTTTTTTCCAAACGGAGCAGGCTCAAGTTCAACAAGCCCTGCTCCAACTGAACGGGCACAGCCTGCTTGATTTGCATGTCTCTGATTTGCTGAACAGCCAACTTCCCTTCGCGTTTCGACTTAACCTCTCACTACGATATTTTGGTTTTTAGACGATTGGCCAGCGCCAACCACGAAACACCAAGTCCTAAAATTCCAAACCTTCGAAAAATCAAATCTAAACTCAGCGGCCCACCGGCCCTGAGGCGCGTTGACACAAGCCCCATTGGGTTTGCCATTTTCGACAATGTCTTGCTCACCCTTCATCCTGACGACTGCGCTATTCTCAGCGCCTATGCAGCTCGGCTGATGTCGGCCAGCAATGCTTCACAAACCAATGCGCCTATGGGCCAGGACACAGGTCTAGACGCAGCGCACGGGGTCGTAGACGAACGTTCAATTGGCGCTAGAGGCATTCCTGCCAGCCCTGCCGACTTGATGCTACGAATGGTAAGCCAAGTGGTCGATGCCTATTTGGATTTGCGCCGCGATCTCACGCGCCAGCTGGACCACTGGCAAGCCGAACTTATCCATCCAGAGACGCGGTTTAACAATTGGTCTGCTTTGCTAGAAGCGCGACTTTCCTTGCACCACCTTGATGAAATTTGCGAAGACCAACGCAGTGCCATGCAAGACTGGCTGGAATCTTTGAACTCTTGGACGCCGCCCATTTCCAACACTTTGATCAAAGAACATGAAATTCTCAAAGTGCGCAGCCGAGATGTACTAGAGCACATCGACCGCGTGGTCCATCACGTACAGCGCCTAGAACAAAGCATTGAAACTGCCGTGCAAATTCACTTCAATGCGCAAAGCAATCGCACCAACGAAACCATGCGCACCCTGACTTCCATCACCGCTATTTTTCTGCCCTTGAATTTGATCGCCGGCCATCTTCGGCATGAACTTTGATGTCATACCGCTCATGCATGATCAGGCTGGCTTTTGGCTGACGCTGAGTTGCATGGCGCTGATCGCTTCTTCTTTGGCTTGGTTTTTTTGGCGCAAGCGTTATTTGGCGCGATCAGGCAGGTAATTTCACCGAACGCCTCAGCCCAGATTCGTTTTAAAGAACGCCAAAGTTCTTTCTTTGGCCAAAGCCGCCGCGTGAGCTTCCCAAGCGCCGCGCTGATTGCAATTGAAACCGTGATGCGCAGCATAAGTAAACACTTGTGCATTGGGATGTGCAACTTTGAAAGCACTCACTGAGTCCATAGAAATCCACTTGTCTTCTTCNGCAAAGTGAGCCATGACAGGCACTTTGGCTTGCCGTGCAGACTCAGGTTCGCCCGTCATGCCACCGCCGTAATAAGGCGCGGCGGCAGACAAGCCATTGAGCAGGCAAGCGGAGCGCCAAGTCAGCAAACCGCCCCAGCAATACCCCACAATGCCGACCTTGCCACCACACGCTGTGTGCGCATGGTCAATGGCCGCTTGAATGTCTTGCAAAGCGCCTGGCGCGGGCAAAGCCTCAACGGCAGTTTTGAGGCCCATGCCAAGGCCCATGTCGGCCTCTGCATAGCCCAGCTCCACATTGGCTTGAACGCGGTGAAACATGGCGGGTGCAATGGCCAAATAACCTTCACTGGCATATGCGTCGGCCACTTCGCGAATGTGCGTGTTGACGCCAAAAATTTCTTGAATGACCACCACCGCGGCTTTGGCGGGGGCGGAGGGTTGCGCCACATAAGCGGGAGCTTGGGTACCGTCGGCCGCTGTGAGTGTGATGAAAGAGCCCATGAAATTCTCCTGAAAAATTAAACCGCGAGTGCACGCTCAACAAAATCAAGCCGATCTTGGCCCCAAAAAATTTCGCCGTTCAAGACATAGCTTGGCGCGCCGAAAACACCCGCATCAATGGCCATTTGGGTATAGGACTCGTAGCGCTCGTGGACTGCTTGGCTGTATGTCTGCTCTAAGCAAGATGCTGGCAAGTGCTGCTCATGGAGCAGCTCTACCAAGGTTTTTTCATCGGCAATGTTGCGCTGCTGAGACCAAACCGCAGACAGGATAGCGCCACTGATGTTCATGGCCGCATCGGCTCCCATCGCCATGTCGACCGCAATGATCAATTTAGCAGCATCGTCACCACTGACAGGGAAAAAAGTGGGCTTGAGGTGCAAAGGCGCCCCCAACCATTTGCTAAAGCGCTCTAGCTCCGTCAAACGGTAGGCTTGTCTCTGTGGCGCTCTCTGCCCCAAGGGCAAGCCCCCGGAAATAGGAAAGACCTTACCGCCCAAATCAAAGGGCATGACTCGAACAGAGGCGCCTGATTTTTTGAGAATATTTTGAAAACGTTGGTGTCCCAAGTAAGCCCATGGGCTTTGGGGGGCGAAATAATAGTCGACTGAGTGACTCACAATAAGCTCCTACATAAGGTAATCTGACAAGTTAAATTAACCAACAGTCATCTGTTTTAACAGTTTGACCACAATTCTGCAGGAGACAAGCCATGCGCAAAGTTTTATTGGTCACCGGGGGTAGTCGTGGCATCGGTGCGGCCACCTGTATTTTGGCGGCGCAAAAGGGCTGGGATGTGGCNGTGAACTACAGCGCCAANGCCCAAGCTGCNGACGGTGTCGTTNAGCAAATTAAGGCNGCNGGTGGGCGGGCCATCTCCGTGCAGGCCGATGTGGCNCACGANGANCAAGTGTTGGCGATGTTCNAAAAAGTGCGNGCCGAGTTGGGNCCCCTCCAAGGCTTGGTCAACAATGCGGGCGTTGTAGACGTTTCTGCGCGCTTGGATGAGATGAGCATGGCNCGCTGGCGCCGAATGTTTGACATCAATGTTTTAGGATCCATGTTGTGCGCGCGAGAAGCCATCTTGCAAATGAGCACCCGACACGGCGGTGTTGGCGGCAGCATTGTGAATCTCTCGAGCGCGGCCGCACGCTTAGGCTCGCCTGGTCAATACTTGGATTACGCAGCCGCCAAGGGTGCCATTGACAGTTTCACACTGGGTTTGGCCAAGGAAGTTGCTGGCGAAGGCATTCGCGTGAACGCCATTCGCCCGGGCCTCATTGACACCGAAATTCATGCCTCTGGTGGGTTGCCCAATCGCGTCAAAGACTTAGAGCATTTGGTGCCGGCCAAGCGCGGCGGTAGCGCCATGGAGGTTGCACAGGCCATTGTGTGGTTGCTGTCAGATGACGCCAGCTACACCACCATGAGTTTGGTCGATGTCTCGGGAGGCCGTTAATGTCATCAGAGGGCGCTCGCACCATTCGCTATTACTGGGAAGACATGCAACCAGGCAGTGAACGAGATTTGGGCAGCATCTCGCCCTCTCGCGAAGAGATCATTGCATTTGCCACCCAGTTTGACCCTCAGCCCTTTCACTTAGACGATGAAGCTGCCAAGGCCTCTGTTTTTGGTGGGCTTTGCGCCAGTGGCTGGCACACCTGCTCTATGGCAATGCGTCTGATGGTGACCAACTTTTTGCACGAGGCATCCAGTCTGGGGTCGCCAGGGCTTGAAAATTTGCAATGGAAAAAACCGGTTTTGCCCAATGACACCTTGCGCCTGAAACACAAAATTTTGGAATCTAGGCCCATGCGCTCTAAACCCGACGTGGGCTTGGTGCGAACCCAATGGGAAATGCACAACCAACATGGCGATTGCGTCTTCACATGGAAGGTTGGGGCATGTTCAGGCGCCGCCACCCAGCCACCGATTCGGCCAAGACCGATTAACATTCACCTTGTTTACGACTCACTCCTCACTGCACTTAGGCCTTAGGATTTCCCATGACTGTCACTACCATTGCTCATTTCATTTCAGGTCACAAAGTCTCGGGTTCCTCTTCCCGTGCGCAAGACGTTTTCAACCCAGCCACGGGCGCCATCACGGGCCGTGTGAGTTTGGCCAACACTCAAGATGTCGATCAAGCCGTCGCCGCCGCTCAAGCTGCGTTTCCAGCTTGGGCCGACACGCCACCCTTGAGGCGCGCACGTGTGATGTTCAAGTTTTTGGAGTTACTCAACCTTCACCGCGACACACTGGCTCACATGATCACCGCCGAACACGGCAAGGTCTTCACAGATGCGCAAGGTGAAGTCACGCGCGGCATCGACATTGTGGAGTTTGCCTGTGGCATTCCGCAATTGCTCAAAGGCGACTTCACAGACCAAGTTTCAACCGGCATCGACAACTGGACTTTGCGCCAGCCTTTGGGTGTTGTGGCGGGCGTCACGCCCTTTAACTTTCCAGTCATGGTGCCCATGTGGATGTTTCCGGTGGCCATTGCCTGTGGCAACACCTTTGTCTTAAAGCCAAGTCCATTGGACCCCAGCCCCAGCTTGTTCATGGCCGACCTGCTTCAACAAGCCGGTCTGCCCACGGGTGTTTTCAACGTCGTACAAGGCGACAAAGAAGCCGTCGATGCGTTGGTAGCCCATCCTGATGTCAAAGCAGTCAGCTTTGTGGGCTCTACGCCCATTGCCAACAGCCTTTATGAAAACGGCGCACGACATGGCAAACGTGTGCAAGCCTTGGGCGGCGCCAAGAACCACATGGTCGTCATGCCTGACGCCGACATTGATCAGGCAGTCGATGCCCTCATGGGCGCGGCATACGGCTCGGCCGGTGAGCGCTGCATGGCCATCAGCGTGGCCGTTTTGGTAGGCGATGTGGCCGAGCGTCTCATGCCCTTGTTGCTTGAAAAAACACGCGCCCTCAAAGTGCTGAATGGCACCAACTTGGCGGCAGAAATGGGCCCCATTGTCACGGCGGCTGCCAAACAACGCATTACTGGTTACATCGATGCGGGTGTGGCAGAAGGCGCCCAATTGTTGGTAGACGGTCGTCAGTTTGATGGCGCTAAAGCAGGCGAAGGCTGCGCCAACGGTTTTTGGTTAGGCGGCACCCTGTTTGACCATGTCAAGACCGACATGAAGATTTACAAAGAAGAAATTTTTGGCCCTGTCTTGGCATGCGTGCGCGTGAAAGATTTGGGCGCAGCCATTCAAATTATCAATGACCATGAATTTGGCAATGGCGTGAGTTGCTTCACGCGCGATGGCAATGTGGCACGCGAATTCTCGCGCCGAATTCAAGTCGGCATGGTGGGCATCAATGTACCTATTCCTGTGCCCATGGCATGGCATGGCTTTGGCGGATGGAAGCGCAGTTTGTTTGGCGACATGCACGCCTATGGCGAAGAAGGCGTGCGCTTTTACACCAAGCAAAAGTCAATCATGCAGCGCTGGCCTGAGAGCATTGGCAAGGGTGCTGAGTTCGCCATGCCAACGTCCAAGTAAATCAGACTCCGACCTTTTCGAAGCGCCATGAACGACAGCACTTTTGACTACATCATCGTCGGCGCTGGCACTGCAGGCTGTCTCTTGGCCAATCGCTTATCGGCCGATGCCAGCAAACGTGTTTTGCTGATTGAGGCTGGCAAGCGAGACGATTACCACTGGATACACATCCCCGTTGGTTATTTGTATTGCATTGGCAATCCACGCACCGATTGGCTTTACGAAACGGAAGCGGCCGAAGGTTTGAACGGCAGAACACTGCGATACCCNCGCGGTAAAGTGCTGGGGGGTTGCAGCAGCATCAACGGCATGATTTACATGCGCGGCCAGTCGCGCGATTACAACCAATGGGCTGCCATCACCGACGACCCGCAATGGCGCTGGGATCAATGCCTGCCCTACTTCAAATTCCACGAAGACCACCACCATGGCGCCANCGAAACGCATGGCGCTCACGGGGTGCCTGCAGCNTTGTTAAATCCGCAAGCGCACAACGATGCCGCTTCGGCCGAATACTTCAGAATCCTCAAAGCGCGCAAAGCTGGTGGCGAGTGGCGCATTGAAAAACAGCGCTTAAGTTGGGGCGTTTTAGANGCCTTTGCACAAGCCGCGCAACAAGCNGGTGTGCCGGCTTCGAACGACTTCAATCAAGGCAACAATGAAGGTGTGGGCTATTTTGAAGTGAATCAAAAAAGCGGCTGGCGCTGGAATACTGCNCAAGCGTTTTTAAGGCCCACTTGCTATGCTCGCCCGAACTTTGAGCTTTGGACACAAGCACAAGTAGCCGGTTTGGTCATTGAAACCGACGCCGATGGCGGCAAACGGTGCACTGGTGTGAAAGTGTGGGACGGTCAGCAACTGGTCACTGCCACTGCCACGCGCGAAGTGGCCCTGAGTGCAGGCAGCATCGGCTCTGCTCAAATTTTGCAACTTTCTGGCATTGGGGCCGCCCAAAGTTTGAAACAAAACGGCGTGGACGTGGTGCACGACTTGCCCGGCGTAGGCGCCAATTTGCAAGACCATTTGCAAATTCGCTCTGTTTACAAAGTCAAGCATGCCAAAACACTGAACACCTTGGCCAACAGTTGGTGGGGCAAGGCCAAAATTGGTTTGGAATATGCCATGTCTAGGTCGGGGCCCATGAGCATGGCGCCCAGCCAATTGGGCGCTTTCACCAAAAGCGATCCGGCGCGTGAATGGGCCAACATCCAATACCACGTGCAGCCTTTGAGCTTGGACGCATTTGGCGAGCCTTTGCACAAATTTCCCGCCATCACCGCCAGCGTTTGCAATTTAAATCCAAGCAGTCGTGGCAGTGTGACTTTGAAGAGTCCGGACTTCAAGGTGCCGCCCGCCATTGCGCCGAATTATTTAAGCACCGAAGAAGACCGGAAAGTGGCGGCAGACAGTCTGCGTGTCACTCGGCGGATCATGTCGCAACCTGCCATGGCCGCCTTTGAGCCCGAAGAGTTCAAGCCTGGGATTCAATACCAATCGGATGAAGAATTGGCAAAGCTAGCCGGTGACATTGCCAGCACCATTTTTCACCCAGTGGGCACCACACGCATGGGCCGCGAAGACGACCCCATGGCGGTGGTCAACAGCCACTTACAAGTTCGCGGTGTTCGCGGCTTGAGGGTGGTTGATGCAGGTGTGATGCCAAGCATTACCAGTGGCAACACCAACAGCCCCACGCTGATGATTGCTGAAAAAGCGGCACACTGGATGGCCAAAGATGCGCAGGGGTTTGCCGCGGGAAATCCCTGATGGCATTGTCTAATGCAGCCTTGTACATTTCACTCA
>JGI25922J50271_10000390_pt1 | contig 12886 bp, 9 predicted proteins | sample LauGreSu1BDMLBDD_2_FD_50271 | JGI IMG/M metagenome (IMG submission 50271) | reverse complement strand
CCGGTATTACTGCTCGTGTAGGTGATTGCACCGGTGCTATTGCTGGTGGGACGCGTGACAATTGCGAATGACGCATCGCCGTACGCTTTGGATGAATCAACACTGAACGTGCTTGCAGATAACGTTGGTGTTCCAATAGAAACCGTGAGCGTGTTACTAGTGTTGGTTGCGCTAGAAAACTGGTTTGGAACCGCGGCTTGCAAAGCGTTGAAACTTACATCACCGGCGCCAACTAGTGTTATCCAGTTTCCGGACGCATCAATTGTGGCAACGCCGGTGTTGCTGCTCGTGTAGGTGATTGCACCACTGCTATCACTAGTGGGACGAAGTGATATATTGAACGACGCATCGCCGTATACCTTTGTAGACGGCACGGTAAACGTTCCCAATGTAGGCGTAGTTAGATCAGAAACGGTTAGAAGCGAACTCACGCTTTTAGTCAGGTAGTTCCCACATGCGTCCTGGGTAGCTGTGATATTTGCAGTTCCATATCCCACAAGTGTTACACCCGAACTTGCAGTTAGACCATTAAACCATTTATTTTGCAAGTAAAGCAAATTGGCGCTAACATCAGCATTGGATAATGACGCATTGTAATAAAGAATTTCACCGATAGAACCGTTAGATGCTTCGTTATTATCGGATTTACCGACATATAACGTTTTATTGCCGGGGGTTATACTTACAGGCGTACCGCTTATAAATCCAGTAGATACTGTATCAGAATACCTCCAGAACTCTCTTGTGTTTCCCACTACGCGTCCAATCCAAATATAATTTGTATCGTTTGCAGCGGAAAGAATAGCATTGCCACTATTACCCGACTGAAAATGAACATTGGAAGTCCCTGAATCTCTTTCTATAGCCCAGTCAGTATCTCTATGCCCATGATGCATAAATGATCCATATCCTGCAATGTTGGTACTATATCTAGCAACTATAAAAACTGTAATCGATGTTGATAACGGGACAGACGCACGAATTAGACCGTAGCCGGAATTGAAATTAAAAGCTGGGACAGACTTGATCGTCGTTAAAGTGGGGCCAGTGCCATTCGGCGTAAGGTGGTACCCATTTCCAGTCAAATCATTCCACTGCGTGACATTACTTCCGCTAAGCGTATAACCAGATGCAACGCTCGCGTCATACCGTGCCAATAAATTAGAGATTGTGTGTCCAGAGCTTATTACAGCAACCGCCGAATTGTCTGACGTGTATGAAAATGCTCCCGAACTGTCGGATGTAGGCGCAGTAAGTGAGAAGGACGCGTCGGCTAACACATATAGACCTGATTTTGGACCGAGTGTGAATGTTGTTCCAAATATTGGAAGCGCCGCATTTACGGTAAGGGTAGTGCTAACGCTTCCGCTAATATATGATGCGTCGGCAGCTTGCGTGGCGGTTATCGTGCTTGTGCCGGCTCCTACAATTGTGCATACTGTTGGCAAACTTGGACCTGTAACCCAATTACTTGTTGTCCCGGATAACGCGAATCCCTGCAACGTTCCGTGATAATTATTACTTGTAGAGTCAGTTAGCGTTGTTAACCCCGTGTTCGTTCCGTTTGGTGTACCCTGGTTAAATTTATAATAGATTGCCAATCCAGAAGAATTCGACGGTATTTGGATATTATAAGTATCGGTTAGTTGTTGCGCCGTTCTGGCAACGGTCCACATTCTAAATTCAGACATACGAATACTCGAGTAAATACTAGCTTGCACATTAGCGCCCAAACTCAACCCGGTGGCGGCAACAAACACACCCGAAGTAGTATCAGCTGTATTTTTTACAAGTGCGTTATTAACATATAATTTATTATATCCATTATCATTTTTAACTACTGCTATGTATACCCAGGCATTTAATGTAATTGCTGAATCAGATACTATTAGATAATTCCCTCCGGTTCCGACAGTTGTTGCATATAAACTAATTCTACCTTGTGCATTTATTTCTAAGGCTGCGGTGCTATTTATCGTAACAATCATGTTAGAATACCCGGTTGTATAAATCCATCCTTCAATTGTTAACTGATTTGTGGAATTCAATGATGGGTATGAAGTTAATGCGACTCCATCATTTACACCGTCAAAACTGAGTGCATTAGTACTATTCAACGTAGCAACACTGGTATTCGAAGATGAATACGTAAATGCGCCACTGCTATTTGATGAAGGGTCTGTAAGGTTAAATGATACATCCGTCCCGAACGTTTTTGTAGGAATGACTGCCAGAGCGCCGATCGTTGGAGTAATTCCTAAAGGCGGACCACCGACAACCCAGTTTGATGTTGCTCCCGATAATAAAAAATTTGATAGGGTTCCATTTCTGGCCGATGATGATGTATCTACGGCGGTGCTTCCTGAAGTCGAGTTAAGTTTATAGTAGCCAATTAACCCGGTTTCGTTTCCTACTAAAGTTGTATTATAATATGTTGAAATATCTGAATCAGACCGAATGATATTCCAAATTCTAATTTCTGACAACCGACCCCTATATGGTCGTGACATACTTACATCATTTCCAAACATAACGCTGCTGGTTTGATTTGTCATCGCATTCGTCGTGCTCTGTGTCCTAATCAACGCCCCGTTTATGTAAATTTTTGTTTGCACGTTATTACATGTAACTGCAATATGGGTCCACGTATTCAACGGTATTACATTAGTATCTATAGTTGTTCCACCCGGCCCAACCCATCGCAGTGTATTTGCTACAGAAAGACTTTGAAGATATACCGACCAGTCCCATCCACTTCCATTCGCGCCTCTGGATACCATCTGAGCGTAGCGACCTCCATTTCCCGAATCCGTATTATACATCCAAAATTCCACGGTAACACTGGATAGCGTGCCAATATTGGCTACGGTAACTATATCATTGCTTCCGTCGAAATCTAACGAATATGAAGACATTGTTATGTTCCTACTATACTATTAACAACAAAATGAGAGAGTTACTTATAATAAATCAATAATATATTTATTATATGTTATACTTATACGTTATACTTATACGTTATACTTATACGTTATACTTATACACGTTACTCTAAAAATGAATAGTGTGGCATAAATTCTAAAATTTCTATCGCACGAACATACACACCTAAACGATTCATTAAATTTTGAATAATAAACTTCCAGTTCGGGTCACTATTTAATTCAGGGGCCCGCATATCGATTGATTTTACACCATAAGTTGTTATTAAACTGGAGAACATCTGAATAAACTGTTCCCAACTGGAAATGGCTGGATCGTCGTTCTCCGCATTCATTACTGTGCACGCAGACATTCCATGTAAAAATGTATATGATGGATTCGTAAAGCAAAGTGAGGTCGAATTATCATGAAGTATAGTTATAGAGTTGAAATTGAACGATTCGCCTTCGAAACCGTTTCCAGACTCGTCTACAATATCGGTATGGCGGATAATTCGTCTATCAACATTTAATTTACTTACCTTATACGAGAGTGTTTCTGGAGTATCGTTATAGTAATCGAACACTACACAGCAGTTATCGATTGGAATTTCTGACAAAAACCCCTCAATGTATGGCAACCGACTGTCCGCGAATACGAGCGCGCATAGATCAATGATCATGTAAAATCAAATAATATAAAATATTTTATAAATAATATTTATATTATCCATTATATTATATTTTATTCATAATTTATTCATAATTTATTTATTTGATGAATTAATAGTTATTAATACCAACTACGATCTGGGTATTTTTACTCCGAGAATCGATTGAATTTTATTGACGTGGGTCGCATTGTAGACGCAACCACCCCGCTCAATTTCGGAAATGATGGATACGTCCATGTTACACTTTTGAGCGAGCTCCTTCTGGGTGAGTTTTTTCTCACATCGCGAAACGCGTACCGCATCCGACGTTACTTTAGCGATGTATTTTGTTTTTTTCTGGTCGTCTTCCGATCCTACCGGTTTGGTGATTGCAGCCACGACTGCGGATGCCGAGTTTGAATTTGTTTGTGATTGTGAAGGCGTAGACGCCTCTGCCGATGCAGTCTGCCGTCTCGTCTTGCTCATTGTTACGGTAGTCCAGTCCTGGCAGTCAGGAGCCTGTCGTTCGGGCGTGCTGTATCTATTTTTTGTTGACATTGATTGATGGTACTAATGTAGTAATATCAATAAAAAAAAGTGTTTATATTCTTTATTCATTATTGATTTTCATTTCAAATAATTTACTCGAATAGTATAGCAAACAAATAAACAACACCATACAGACAAAAAACAAACAAACAAATATAGACAAACAACAACCAAGAAAAATGTCACTTGCATTGTTCGCACAAAGCGTTTCCATTTTGGCACCGATTACAAACTGCATTCAAATGATTCCGCAGTTGTATAAATCGTACCAAAGTCAGCAGGTGCACGACTTGTCGATTTATTCACTGTCTCTATTATTGCTCACCAGCGTGCTATGGCTTCTTCATGGGTATTTTATTCAAGATACCTCGCTTATCGTGGCCGGGGTTATAAGCGTGGCCGTGAACGCCATGTTGTTTGCACTATTTTTCAAATACCGTGAATGAGTAATCGTATCTGAGTAACTGATATAAATGTAAGTATCCATATAGAACAATGTTGATGGGTTGATCCATGTCCTTTTTATTAATATTAAATTCCGTACTATTTGTTGTCACGCTATCCGAATACTTGATTTGCATGAAGTATGTGAACATGGAATACGGGTATAAAAACGAATGGTTCAATGTTTTACTAAGCCTGATGTTTACGCCGTTTTATAGTTGTTTTTTCATACACAAATTTTCATGGGAACAAATCAAATCGTATACCAGTCCAGAAAATCGACACGTGTTGTTATATCCGATATGCACCGGCATTCTATATACGATCGAGACCGTTACGGTGTTTTTCGCACTGAACACGATAACCCTCAGTTATTATACGATACTGAGATCGGGATTCATCATTTTCAATATTCCGTGGTTCAAATACTTGCTTAAAAAACCGGTGACGCGGCTCTATATTGCAAGTTGCGTCTCGCTCGTTATAGCGCAAACCCTCTCCACTGTACAGTACATTATGGCAGCAGAAACGCCTAAGACGGTTATTCAAGATGCGACAATTGTACTAGTTTCATGTTTTTTAAATGCCACGTATAACAACCTCATCGAGTATGCAATGCTACGTCACGGAAACCATATTCAAAGTATAGACTTTCAAATCATTTTCCAGTGCACGTATTTGATAATTGCGTCACCGTTTGCGATATTTTATACCGTGAAAAATACGCCGCCGATAAATCCAGGTACGGTAACCATGTATTTTTTTATTGCGTTTGGTCTCCAGCTCTACATGTTCAATAAAATATATATATTAAACACCAGTAAACGAAGCGCCATTCCTGCAAACATTTTATTAAGCGGGCTTGATTTGGTGCGTCGCGTTATTCAACTCACATATTCGTTCGTATGGTTCAAAGAACCGTTGGATACAATAATTGGAATATCGGTCATGTTTCTAGGATTATCGGGAAGCATTCTTTTCTATCAATATGTTCACGATTATAGGACGTCATTTAATGATCGGCAAAACCATATCGAGATGAAAGAACTTGACGAAACTTTAGAAGAGGTATAACAATATATATTATTATATATTTATATTGGCATATAATATATAATACTATTAATAATATGGCACTTACCCCCTATTCAAACTCGACTCTAGGTAGTCTAGGTGGGTTATCCACTGTTCCCAGCTCGATCTCAAGTGCATCAGCAGCAGTAGCATCAGCAGCAGCTTCGTCGAGAATGAGCATATCCCCTTTCGCCAGTTATACATCAGGACGTAATGTACCTTCACCGATAGCTGCATCGCCGGCGGTGCGTCTTTCACAATATTCCGCACCGCTACACGCGATGCCTGCAGGAAAAGTGTATTCGTCATTAGTTAGTACGTACAAAGGAATAGTTGATGAATCAACAAAAGGTCCAATACTGACATCATTGAATGGCGTATTCAATGCATACCTTCGTGACCATATGTACGCCGACATAAACGCCTTAAAAAAAATGTTAGACGTCAGTTTTTCAAAAGACGTCGACTGCAAATACAAATATATTCTTGCTAGCACTCCTAATAGTTACGGATGCGACTTACGAGAATTAATATTCAATCGTGACGGAAGTACGATGCGCGAAGGCGAAGCATTACTCGCAACCTTTAAAGCAATTGCTGACGCGTATACCGCGGCAGAAATACCTAAGTTGTATCACGTTTTAACCGATATAGACGACACTCTATACGCCAATCGAGAACATCTGACATGCATTGCAGGAAGCGACATGTCGTGGCCCGAAAAAATAGCGTACCCCGGTGTAACGGAAATGCACCGACAGCTTCATTCATTGCAGAAATCAACCCACTACTCTACCGTTCTTTCTGCAACTCCTGGGGCGATGAAGACTAAAAAAATTAACTCGCAACAACTAAAAGATATGTTAGGCGGAACTGATTTCTCGTTTATTCAAGGGATAGAGGGTAAACGAGAGATTCTCCGAAATGCTCCCAGTATAATATTGACTTCAGCTTATAGAGGTGATAATCCCGATGGCGCATTTTATCGCACCTGCGCCGATACAAAGTATGCGCGCTTTCAGCAATATGCTAGAATTTTTCCAGAACGACAATACATATGGATTGGCGACAACGGACAAGGCGACGAAGTTGCCGGCATACGCATGTTAAATCAGTCAGATGTAACGGTAACCGTTTGTATTCATATTGTTAGACAACCCGTAGAAGGCTCGATGGATCCAAGGATTATTTATTTTCACTCATATGGAGAACTAGCCATTAAACTTTTTGATATGGGGCTATTGGAACACGGACAGGTTGCAGCTGTTATTAGAAGTGCGAAGACAGAATGTAAGTCTACTAGTGGAATCAGTGATTCGCAAAGGGCTATACATTGCGATCACCTTCCTACACGCGGCGATATGAAAAGAAGGCAGCGGTCTCGTAGAACCGGAAGCAGGGGAGGTCGTCGCAAACGCAAAACATTGAACCCGCTTACCAATCGTAGACGACGTTATAGTCGACGACATAGTTAATCTATCGTGTTGATTTGCCTATAAAAAAATATTAAATATAGATTTATAAATAATTAATATTAAACTTAAACTTAAACAAGTAACGATCAAATACAAATGCAAATATGGTTCATTGTAGCGCATTCACACCTTCAAGGTATTTCGATGAATGGGCAAATTCCGTGGCGGTCTAAAAAGGACTCAAAATTTATGCGAGAGATAACAACCGCCCCAGGTATAAAAAATGGGCTTTTAATGGGTAGGAAAACGTTCGAATCAATTGGCCGGGTTCTTCCAAACAGGGAAACAATCGTCGTTACGCAAACGCAAGCAACAACAACAACAACAACAACAACAACAACAACAACAACAACAACAACAACAACAACAACAGACCATCTTCATCTTCATATGGCGGCGTCGATACATGATGCAATTCAAAAAGCCGAAAACGAACTTTCGCTGGACGTGCTGTGGATTTTTGGCGGCGCGACAATTTATGACCAAGTTCTTGAAGACCCTGACTTGCGTGAAAGGGTGGACGGATTCTTTATAACAACCGTCCCCGAATATGAGTGCGACACGTTCATTCGAACCAACCTGTGCGACTTTATTCTATCCCGTCCGGAATACAAACCCGTAACAAGTGCAGTATTGGTGCTTGAACGCATCGAATACGGACTAGTCGAACTTAATACATTTTCGAAACTACCTCTTGAAAATATGCACCCAGAATGGAAACTGATTTTGAATAGGATTCAAGGGATTCAACATGAAGATAACTAGTGCTTGCGTATCTTGCACGTGAATCTTGGAGGCGTTAAACCCTTTCTTCCATATACGCTACGCTTACATATGGCAATTGAGTCTTTGTATGCGTGCAAATCCTTACTATTACTAGCTGCGGTGCCTTTATAAAGAGCATTCACGCATTTGCACATTTTATCATTAAGTATATCCTTGGTTTTTTTCCGTAATATGCTTAACTGTTCGGTACGAGTAAACCGGGTTTTATAAAACCGCAAAACCCGTTCGCATTTTCGTCTCGTCAATTGTCTATTTAGAGATGGCATTTTATATTTGCGAATAAACTCTCTAAATAAATGTAAAATATAAAATATAATTTATAAACTATAAGTATATAAATAAATAAAATGAAACATGATCCTCCCAATGCGTCAAGTGTAATGCGTATTGCAGTGTTTGATATGGATGAAACGCTGGGGACATTTTCTGATTTAAGCGAATTTATTTATACGCTTGCCCGAATATTAAAACTAGTCCATACCAACCCAGACAAGGTCATTCGGGATAATTTTAATGCCATTGTTGACCTGTATCCAGAGGTCCTGCGTCCAAAAATAATGGACACTATGCAATTTCTTGTAAAAATGAAGCGCGTTCACAAGTGCGATCACGTTATGATATACACGAACAATACCGGCCCGCGCGAATGGACCGAGAGCATTAAAAACTATTTCAATTATAAAAGCGGGGTATCATTGTTTGACCGCGTCATTGGTGCATTCAAGCGTCCGAATGGAGAGACGGTCGAAGTGAGACGTACCAGTCATGATAAAACATACAACGATCTGGTTCGATGCACCAACTTGGAAGGGAAAATTGAGGTGTTTTTTGTAGACGATCGGGCGCATCCTGGGATGCATACGAGTAACGTATACGTCATTGAAGTCAAGCCGTACGAACGCAGAATTGACCAGTCTGTTTTTATAAAAAGGTTTATGTCAAGTCCGCTATATCACTCTCTCGGTATTGCAACGTCGCAAACCGCAACACTCAAGTTGAACCGCATCCTTGAGAAGAAATCCCAGTTATCCTTATCGGCGGAATATACCGACGATGAACGCGAAGTAGATGCGCTCGTTGGTGAAACGATACTTGAAAAGGTGAAATGGTTTTTCGATTCAGAGAGGAGGTCGCCACCATCGCCGCCTAAATCTGAGTCCAAGACAAATCCAAAAAAGACAATGCGACGCGGGAGAGGAGGACGAACCCAAACTAGACGACGTAGGTATTAGATAGATGGAGGGGGCGTCAAGCGCCCACTACGCAGTGCTTAACCCCCTCTGCGCCTCTGGGGGGTCTGAGGGGGGCTCTGCCCCCTGAGATGAACTGAATTAAAATATTTTCATATCTTGTATAGATTTCATCACGTCGTCTTTATTAAACTTAAACTCATTAAACGGGTTTCGAAGCGGGTTTTTTATTTGTTCCATAACGTGCGTGTACGCAATTGACGTGAACGATGTAGTGAGCAGTAAGAAAATTGCGGATGAAAAAACGACATCGGCGTCAAAGTCCGTAAAGTCTTCGCCCTTCGATCGCATAAACGGGTTGAATCGCGCGATTAAAAAAAAGCATACGTAGTACTTCAACCCATTTTGAAGCACGGTGAGGTATTCGGGAATTTTATCTGACAAATTCATATTGGGAAGTCCGCCTAAAATGGCGAGCAGTAGCAGTCCGTATAATACATACGATCCGTAAAGGATCGTATAGTATAAAATTTTGTACCAGTCCATTTTTGTTTGTTATTGTTATTTTGTTATTTTGTTATTTTGTTATTTTATATGATTATTATTAATTTTATAAATTAAACTAATTGTTAAAATAAATTAATAAAAACTCTATTATTATCTAGCATACATGAGACCGCAGTTCCCCGATACAAACGTTAACACATTGTAGCGCTCTTCGATAAGAACCAAATCAAACATGTAGTTGTAAATACGCCAGTTGGTTTTATTCACACCAATCGGCAGTCCGGTTGTAGGGTCGCATATCATGTGAAACGACGCGTTCGGATCCAGTGACGGATATATTGTCGACAGTTCCAGTTCAACTTGCGTAAACTTACTCATATTGACCGCGCCCGATGGCTGCAGGTCGTTCGGGTCGGTGTTCAAGCAAAAATTATAGCAGTACACTCCAGGCGGTGAATTCCCTTTGGTGCGTACATATTTTTCCACATAATTGTAAATTCCAGCATCCAGAATATTCTCTCGATACTTTCCATTGAAAATGATCCCCATGGTATTAAGAATTTCGCGCTGATTTTCGGGCTCGAATAGCCCGCTGGTATACAATCCGGTGCGACGATTGCTTGTCGCGGGTAGTTCCAGCCGCCCGGCTTGATCCATGCACGGATTTCGACCGGGTCCAATGTGATACGAGGTCCGGGTACTTAGTGCCTCGCCCGTAACCGTAGACACTTGAAGCGGCTTCCATCCCTCTATTAACTGTCGATCCGAAGAAAATTCCATTTCGGCCGGTTCAATGTCGTGTGGCAAGTACTCGTATGGCCAGTTCGTATAATTGCTCCACTCGTTTCGCATAAACGCATCGCTTCGTCGGAAAAAAAACATCCAACTGGATACCATCCCCAACGTATTTTCTAATTTTATGCGCGTGTTTCCGGTAACGTCTTTATGCTCCCATTCGTAAACGGCCTTTATCAAATACTTTTGTTCGTTCGCGGCAAATGCAGCAGTCTCTTCGGCTGACAAGAACCCGTATGTCGCGATCATATGCACGTCAGCATTCCAGTCGGTTCGCGTATCGGTATACGAAGATGGTCCCAATTCCACATCCGGCGGCGTTTGTAAAAACCGGTAAAACTGGTGCTCGTTCAGCGTATAATTTGACTGTACGTAGGGCCACCCATTTTCTGGATCGGTTACGTCGCGAATGGTATACAGTTCCTTTACGGATCGCAGCGTCACGTCGATCTGAAGGGTGTTGTACTGCAAACACACCAAGGGAAACGCCATTTTACTGCTGGTGGTAAACCACGTGTTGATTGGAATGTATATTTTACGACCGCGAATGGAGGGTTCCGCACCGCGCTGGCTCGGAGTGTAGTACGCATTAGGATACTGGTTTACGCGGGCGCCGTAGCAGCCCGGGTCATTCAGTTCCGGTACGTTGCCGGTCATTTCGCTATAAAGATCCTGTTTTTCGGCGGGATAATCGCGCTGCATCATGGAGAGAAGGTAACTCCCTGAAAACTTTTGAAGAATTTGGCCGCCCACAGATACCGTTATGTCCTTGATCATATGCGTACCCAAATGCTTTATCCATTTGAACTCGTACGGCGCCCATTTATCGTTTTCAGTTTTAGGTGGAAGAATGGGGCTCCAAATCGTGGGGAGGGTTACGCATATGTACGTATCCATAAGCAGTTCGGCATACCGCGGCATATAAAACGTGAATTTGGATTCTTCCGACATTCGAAGTTTACGCTGTCCATCGAAGTCTATTCTGAATTTCTGGAGACCGAAATTTGTGTACTTTTTATATGTGGTTTTAAAAAATGATTTTTTCGGGTTTCCGTTCAGTATCGTGTTTTGGTTCCCATACGCGATGATGTTTAGTAATCCGCCTGGCATATTATTATAAGTTAAATTATATATAGTTATACTTGCCTTTCTAAACTATATTTTATTTTGTTTTTTGTTATTTTGTTATTTTGTTATTTTTCTTGTTATTTTTGTTGTTATAATATAGTAGATAATATAGTAGAAACACTTTTAATAACTTATAACTTATACAATAAATTCAATATGCCGACATCGACGACATCGATAGGAACGGATCCCGTCACAGAATCAATCGGGGACAAATTGAGTCGAGTGGCTTCAGCTACCATATCCACTATAAAGGGGATGCGGCCAAATGTCGCGCATATGGGCGGGTTGATAATCAACTCCGTGCTGGCAATCATGTTTATTTGGCTGGTTGTTTGGACTCGAGGGAAAAAGGAGACCAATGATAACACTATGATAGCGAATTATGAAAAATCGTCCAAGCCCGGATCTATAAACGACTTTGATGAGAAATACAGTTACTTGCTTCGAGATTATTATATGCTGACCGCGTATAACTGCTGCTGCTCCGGCGAGTACACATCAGACTTTGTTTCAACGGTCGCATTGGAAACCGTGATAAAGCAGGGCGCGCGCGTTCTAGATTTCGAGATATACTCGGTCGATGGTGTACCGGTTGTAGCCGCGTCATCGCAGCCCGAATTTACGATGAAAGAAGTATACAACTACGTGCCGTTCGCAGAAGCAATAAGGGTGGTGAACCAGCTAGCGTTTTCAGCAAACGGGGCTCAAAATTCTAGCGATCCGCTATTTTTATGTCTTCGAATTAAGAGTCGGAACATTATGACATACCAGGCAATTGCAGATATTCTTAAAACCAACCTTTCACCCAAATTACTCGATCCTCGATTTGCGTACTCGTTTCACGGCGAAGACCTTGGTAAAATCAAGCTTACCAGCTTGATGGATAAAGTAATTATTATTATTGATGAAACGCCGGGATCAGACAGTAATATAAACACTCGAGAAATATATAAGCGCACGCCTCTTTACGAATATGTCAACGTCACCGTTACAAACGGCACATCAAAATACACGTTTAAAGAACTGGCAGATTCGAATAATAACACGATTAAAGAATCCGCAAAGAAGTCTCTAAAATATGTCGTTCCCGAACGCTCTACCAAGTCGGAAAATTTGTATGATGCAACTATTCCGTTCAACAACGGGTGTCAAATGGTTGCTATGGCGTTTCAAAAAAATGATGCGAATATGATAGCTTACCTTAAAAGATTCCAGGATTTTGGTTCTGCTTTTATCTTGAAACCGCCCGAGTTAAGATATGTACCTATTGTTTTGAACAATCCCACCCCAATTGATCCGACCAAAACACTCACGTCAGAAAAGACGGCTACGACATCAATGGGAACCGATTATAGTATGTA
>JGI25922J50271_10000388_pt1 | contig 12911 bp, 10 predicted proteins | sample LauGreSu1BDMLBDD_2_FD_50271 | JGI IMG/M metagenome (IMG submission 50271) | reverse complement strand
ATGAAAGTTCGAAATGTTAATCGAACAGTTGGAACAATGCTTGGGGCTGAAATAACTCGCAAGTATGGGGGAGCAGGTTTGCCGGCAGATACAGTTGATATCACTTTCCACGGCTCAGCTGGTCAATCATTTGGCGCTTTTATTCCTACTGGCTTAACTCTAAGACTCTATGGGGATAGTAATGATTACGTTGCAAAAGGATTATCTGGTGGCAGAGTAATTATCAGACCAGATGAGCGAGCAAAATTTGATTCAAATAAAAATGTAATTGCAGGAAATGTAATTGGTTATGGCTCAACTTCTGGGGAAATAATGATTTCTGGTGTCGTTGGCGAGCGATTCTGTGTTAGAAATTCAGGAGCTATTGCAGTGGTTGAAGGTGTTGGCGATCATGGTTGTGAATACATGACTGGTGGAACTGTGGTTGTGCTTGGCTCTATTGGCAGAAATTTTGCTGCTGGTATGTCTGGTGGCCGTGCCTTTGTATTAGATCTTGATCAACGACTAGTAAATTCAGAAATGGTTGATGTTTTATCACTACCAATTGATCAAGAAGAAATCGTTAAAGGACTCATTTCAAAGTTTTATGCTGAAACAGGCTCAAAAATTGCAAGTGAGGTTGTTAGTGATTGGGTGAATAGCAAGGGTCGGATTTCATTAGTTATGCCAAGAGATTATGCAAGAGTTTTAGAGGTAATGGCAAAAGCACAGCGCGAAGGTTTGCCAGTAGAGAGCGCAGTTATGGCGGCGATAAATGGCTGATCCAAAAGGTTTCTTAAATACTCCGAGGGAACTACCTAAGCGTCGTCCAGTTGATGTTCGAATTAAGGACTGGAAAGAGGTTTATCAGGAGCAGGATTTTAGTCAGTTGCAAAAGCAGGCTGGTAGATGCATGGATTGTGGAATTCCGTTTTGTCATCAAGGTTGTCCGCTTGGAAATTTAATACCGGAATGGAATGATTTAATTTGGCGAGGTGAAAAAGCTGAAGCAATAGATCGACTTCATGCGACAAATAATTTTCCAGAGTTCACTGGCAGATTATGTCCAGCGCCTTGTGAGACAGCATGTGTGGTGGCAATTAATTCTGATGCGGTTACGATCAAGCAAGTAGAGCTAAGAACTATTGAAGAAGCATTTTTGGAAAAACGGGTTGTGCCTTTAATTCCAGATCGTTTATCAGGTAAGACTGTTGCAGTAATTGGATCTGGGCCAGCTGGTCTTGCGGCAGCTCAACAATTAACCAGGGCAGGACACACGGTTGCAGTCTATGAGCGTGCCGACAAAATTGGTGGACTACTGCGCTATGGAATCCCAGAGTTTAAAATGGAAAAATCAATTGTTGATCGCAGGCTCTATCAGATGGAGCAAGAAGGAACTAGATTTAGAACAGGTGTAGACATTGGCAAAGATATNACTGGTTCGGCATTGCGAAATAAATATGACGCAGTTGTGATTGCAATTGGTGCAACTAATTGGCGCGAATTACCAATCCCTGGACGAGATGCTGTCGGTGTTTACCAGGCTATGGAGTATTTACCATGGGGCAATAAGCAAGCATTGGGTGAGTTAACTTCAGAGCCAGCAATAAATGCTTCTGGAAAAGATGTTGTGATTTTAGGCGGTGGAGATACCGGAGCAGATTGCCTAGGCACGGCAATTAGGCAAGGTGCTAAATCTGTAACTCAACTTGAAATTATGCCAAGGCCAACAGAGGAGCGGCCAAGTAATCAACCATGGCCAACCTATCCGATGATTTATCGGGTTAGCAGTGCACATGAAGAGTCTGGTGAACGAATGTATTCCGTTTCAACCCAAGAGTTTGTTAAAAACGAAAATGGGAAGTTAACTGGGTTAAAGTTAGTAGAAACTGAATTTATAAATGGAAAGTTTGAGCCTATCCCTGGGAGCGAGAAAGTAATTCCAGCAGATTTAGTATTTCTAGCTATGGGATTTACTGGTCCAGAAAAGAGTGAGCTACTAAATCAACTTGAGGTTACGTTAGATGAACGCGGAAACATTATCCGAGATGAAAATTATGCAACCGCAGCGGAGGGCGTGTATGTCTGCGGTGATGCTGGTAGAGGCCAGTCGCTAATTGTTTGGGCAATTGCAGAGGGAAGAAGTGCTGCTTCTGCTGTTGATACCTACTTATCTGGACACACTCAACTTCCATTCCCAATTGAACCTACCGCCCGGCCATTAATGGTTTAAGGTCAACTTATGCGCCGCGCGAAAATTGTTTGCACGATGGGACCAGCTGTTGAATCAGTTGAAAAAATCACTGAACTGATCAATGCTGGAATGAACATGGCGCGCCTTAACCTTTCTCACGGTGGCTATGAGGAACATCAATCAAGATTGGATGCGGTCAGAGCAGTTTCAAAGAAGGCAAATAAAGCCGTAGCAATTTTAGTAGATTTGCAAGGTCCTAAAATTAGATTAGGCAGATTTGCAGATGGCCCACATGAACTTGCTCGGGGCGATATTTTTACCATTACTACAGATGATGTTGCGGGAAGCAAAGAGAGAGTTGGAACAACTTATAAAGGTTTACCGGGTGATTGCCGGCCAGGTGACAAGATAATGATTGATGATGGCAAGGTGACTGTTGAAGTAATTGAAGTAAAGAAAAATGATGTAATCACTAAGGTTATTCAACCAGGAATGGTCAGCAATAATAAAGGTATAAATCTGCCTGGGGTAGCCGTATCAGTTCCGGCTTTATCGGAAAAAGATATTGCCGATTTACGCTGGGGACTAAAAGCTGGCGCTGATTTTATTGCTTTATCTTTTGTAAGAAATGCTGCCGACATAAAAGATGTTCATAAAATTATGGATGAAGAAGGCAAGCGAATTCCGGTGATTGCCAAAATTGAGAAGCCTCAAGCAGTAGAGAATTTACAAGAGATTGTGGATGCATTTGATGGCATTATGGTGGCACGCGGTGACTTAGGAGTAGAGCTACCCATAGAAGATGTTCCAATGGTGCAAAAGCGTTGCATAACTTTGGCGCGAGAATCTGCTAAACCTGTAATAGTCGCAACCCAAATGCTCGATTCAATGATTAGTAATTCTCAGCCGACTAGAGCAGAGGCAACTGATTGTGCAAATGCAGTACTGGATGGGGCTGATGCATTAATGCTTTCTGGAGAAACTAGTGTTGGAGATTTTCCGATCGAAGCTGTAAAGATAATGGCAAGAATAATTGAGCGAACTGAAGAGGTTGCGCTAGATCAAATTCCACCGTTAAAGCATGAACCCTCAACAAAGGGTGGGGCAATTACAAAAGCAGCTACAGAGGTTGGGTCAACTGTTGGCGCTAAATTTTTAGTTGCATTCACTCAAAGTGGTGACTCCGCGAGAAGAATGTCTCGACTTCGTTCTCCAATTCCAATGCTNGCGCTCACACCTGAAATTGGAACCTATAACCGATTAGCACTTTCNTGGGGAGTGGAATCAATGCTTACTGCGGTGGTTAATCACACCGATGAAATGGTTATGCAAGTAGATACATTGCTAATTGAATCGAAACGAGTAAATATCGGGGACTTAGTTTTAATCGTCGCAGGTTCCCCGCCAGGAATTCCAGGCTCAATTAACGCCATGCGTGTTCACAAAATCGGCGATGCTGTAGGTGGAGTTGCTCCCGCCTACCGTAAGTAATTTCGATTAAAAAGATAAGCAATATAAACTATAACTCTCTTTTCGCCTCGGTACTCCAACGGTAGAGAGGACGGTCTCAAAAACCGTATAGTGTCGGTTCGAATCCGACTCGAGGCACATGAATAATCAAGATAAAAAGGTAAGAATATTAGTTGCCGAAGATGAAACTATCATTCGGTTAGATCTCGTTGAGATGTTAACTGAGGCTGGCTATGAAGTAATAGCACAAGCCGAAAATGGCGCNGTTGCAGTTGAGCTTGCNAAGCAACACAAACCGGATTTAGCAATACTTGATGTAAAAATGCCAGAGATGGATGGCATCACAGCAGCAGAACAAATTATTTTATTAGCACCCGTTTTAATGCTAACTGCATTTAGTCAGAGAGAATTAGTAGAACGTGCAAGAGATGCTGGCGTAATGGCATATGTTGTGAAACCATTTTCAATAAATGATCTTGTACCAGCCATTGAGATTGCAATTAGTCGGCACAAGCAAATGAAATCATTAGAATCTGAGGTTGCTGATATTTATGAACGTCTAGAAACCCGTAAAGTAATTGATCGCGCCAAGGGGATATTAATGAAGGCGATGAACTTGTCAGAACCTGAAAGTTTTAGCTGGATTCAAAAAACTGCAATGGATCGGCGTATTTCGATGAAAGAGGTTGCTAACGCGATCATCTCACCTGAGGCCGCCCCGGACCGATAACAATTTAGTGATACTGGGGCTAATTTGAGCCCAAATAATGGGGGATGAGCGGGAAGAAAATTGCTCAAACCTAAACCTAAGCGTTAATCTTCACCCCTCCCTGTCCCGGGATATATGAACAGGAAGACAAACAGAAAGGTACCAATGAAAAAACTGTCAAAGATTGTTACCGGTTTAGCAGTTGCTGCACTTGCAGCAGGCGTGCTTACTGGCTGCAGCTCTTCAAACAAGTTGATCATTTCAACTGATCTACCTCTACAAGGATCAGCATTTGATTCAAATGATTCAACAAATAAGGCAATCCAACTTTACCTTGAACAACAAGGTTACAAGGCTGGCGATTACGAGCTTGAGTTCAAAGCGTACGACAATGCAACAGCAGCCAAGGGTTCTTGGGATGATGCAAAGTGTGCAGCTAACGCACAAGAGCACGTAGCAAACAAAAATGAAGTAGCCATCATGGGTACTTACAACTCAGGTTGCGCAAAGATTATTGCACCAGTAGTTAACCAAGCTCCAGATGGTCCAATGCTTATGATCTCTAACGCCAACACAAACCCAGGATTAACAAAGACTTGGGATGCTGGCGAGCCAGAGAAATACTTCCCATCAGGTTCACGTTCATACGCACGCGTATGTACAACAGATGACAACCAAGGCGCAGCAGCTGCTCAATTCGCAGCACAAGACGCAAAGGTTAAGTCAGTTTACGTTCTAAATGACACAGAGACCTACGGTCAAGGTGTTGCTCGTGCATTCACTGCTGAAGCTAAGAAGCAAGGAATCAAGGTTCTTTCTTCTGGTGAATACGGTGAGGGCTGGGATAAGAAGCAAACTGATTACTCTGCATTATTTACAAAGATCAAAGCACTTAAGCCAGAGATGGTTTACTTCGCAGGTATCTTTGATAACAACGGTGGACAGTTAACTAAGGACAAAGTAAAGGTTCTTGGCGACAACACTAAGGTTAAACTGATGGCACCAGATGGTTTCACAGGTTACCCAGAGTTCAATGAGCTTCCAGAAGCTCAAGGCGCTTATCTAACATTCGCAGGTCTTTCAACAGATCTTTTGCTTGCTAACAACCCAAATGGTGCTGGCGCAAAGTTTGTTGCAGACTACAAGGCGAAGTACGGATCTGATCCAGTTGGTTCATACCCAATCTACGGTGTAGCTGCAGTTCAAGTTATCTTGAAGGCAATTGCTGCATCNGACGGAACTCGTAAGGGTGTTCGTGACGCTGTATTCACTGGCTCTGGAATCACAATTTCAGCCGACGAATCAGTACTTGGTAAAGACCTAGCAATTGATCCAGCATCAGGTGATACATCAGCAATCGATATCACCATTGAAGTGGTTAAAGACAAGAAAGAGACCACTTTGAAGGCTTGGACAGTTCAATAAATATCTAAACTCTCAGGTAACTGAGATTTGATGGCGATGCGGGGGCGTGTAAAAGCGCTCCCGTTTCGCATAGTATTACCAGTGCACATACAGGCTATCGAAAGGCAGAGTTGATATGGCGAAGAGCTCAGCACGACTTTCTGCCCGCCTTCTGATTGAGCGCACTTCTGCTTCTCTAATTATTGGTTTAGTATTTTTCTGGTTGGCTATAAATCTTATTAAATCACCATCTCAGTTTTTTCAAGCAAGTGTTATTGGCATAAGCAATGGTGTCCTTTACGCATTAATAGCACTTGGTTACACATTGGTTTATGGAATTATTGAATTAATTAACTTTGCCCACGGAGATCTCTTTATGCTGGGTGGAGTATTTGCTGCAACCTTTATTGCTGTTTGGTTTGGCCAGGAATCACCTTCATCCGTGGGCTATGTCGTTTTCTTTGCATGTCTGATCGCTGTGATGGGCTTTTGTGCAACAATCAATGTTGCGATTGAAAGATTTGCTTACCGAAGATTACGTCGAGCACCAAAATTAGCACCACTAATCACAGCTGTAGGAGTCTCTTTTATTCTTCAATTCGTTGGAATGCGCTGGAATGGATCAGGACCTAAAACTTGGAACTCGGTATTGCCAAGTGGTGAATTTGTTATTTCTGGTGTACATATCCAATACACGACAATCTTTTCTTTTGCGGTAACTATCCCACTTCTAGCATTAATGACTTTCATCGTGACCAAAACACGTCGTGGCAAGGCAATGCGTGCAACAGCACAAGANGCTGATGCGGCACGCTTAATGGGTATTAATGTTNATAAAACTATTGCGTTCACNTTTGCACTCGGTGGCGCACTAGCCGGCGCTGCTGGCCTGTTGTTTCAGCAAACACGAGGCGTAACCAATTACAACTTAGGTTACCAATTGGGATTAATTGCGTTTACATCTGCTGTACTGGGCGGAATTGGAAATCTATCCGGAGCTGTCTTGGGTGCGATTTTGATTGGTTTGGTCCAGGGATTAAATGATGGTTTACCGATTGGTTTAGGNCAACAATGGTCACAAACAGTTGTCTTCTCAATCTTGATTTTGCTTATGACCTTTAGGCCAACTGGCTTGCTCGGTAAACCAATGATCGAGAAGGTGTAACGATGAAAATTTCTCTGCCTAGAATGAGAAAGAGTAAAGCTTCCAAAAAAGCGGTTACTGGGTTTGATCAAGCAAAATGGATTCGTGGTTTTTCAATTGCCGCAATTGTTATCTGGATTTTCTATTCATTTGTGGTTGATGTTCTTCCGTACGAAGTATCTAGTATTTTCCAAAAATGGATGCCAGCTACAACTGTTAACGAAGCATTAGTTTGGGTTATTTGTGCCCTTGGCTTAAATATTGTGGTCGGTTATGCAGGTTTACTAGATCTAGGTTTCGTAGCCTTCTGGGCCATTGGCGGTTATGTAGCAGGTTGGCTAATGTCGGATTTCTTCCAGCAAGTAAGTATTCACTTGGGCTCAACGGCNCCAGCCCAACAACGAGGTATCCATATCTCGTTCTGGGGCGTGCTAGTTATTGGAGGCNTAGTTGCTGCTGTATTTGGCGTAATTATTGGTGCGCCTACTTTGCGCTTAAAGAGTGATTACCTTGCTTTAGTTACNTTNGGTTTTGGTGAAATCATTCCGCAGATTTTCTACAATGGTGAAAATATTGGTGGCTTTAACCTAACAAATGGATCTAAAGGAATAGCACCAGTCGATAATGTTGGTTTATTTGGAAAAACCCTTGGACCCTTTGATCTTGACTGGAAGTATTTAATATTTGTTTCACTTACAGCTTTGATGGTGTTTATCTCATTAAGAATTAGAAGTGGACGCTTAGGTCGTGCTTGGCTTGCAATTCGTGAAGATGAGCTAGCTGCCAGCATGATGGGTGTACCGCTAATGCGTTCTAAGTTGGCCGCTTACGCAATTGGCGCAGTATCTGGTGGAGTTGGTGGCGTGGCTTTTGCAACACACGTAAACGGCGTCTTTGCTGATCGCTTTAGCTTCTCTATCTCAATTATTTTACTAGCGATGGTAGTGCTTGGTGGAATGGGAAATGTTTGGGGCGTAATTGTTGGTGCGTTAACAATTGCTTGGGTGAATGCCACTGGGCTTCCAGCAATAGGTGACACGTTTAATTCTGCTTTTGGTACTAAAATCAATTTTCCTTCCTATAACTTCCTGCTATTTGGCGGAATTTTAATTTTCATGATGCTTTACAAGCGTGAAGGAATGTTGCCGGAATCTCGTTTGAAAGAGTTAATGCACGAGACCGATGATGAAACCTCTAATGTTGGAAAGCATTCATGAGTAATAAAAGCGCGCTAAATGCCAACAACATCTCCGTAAAATTCGGCGGTCTAGTAGCAGTAGATGATGTTTCATTTGATATCCCAGAAAATAGTGTTATCTCATTAATCGGTCCAAACGGTGCCGGTAAAACAACATTTTTTAACGTTTTAACTGGTCTGTATAAACCAACTAGTGGCACAGTTACATTTGATGGTAAAGATATAACTGCCAAGCCGCCTCACAAAATTGCCCAGGCTGGAGTTGCTCGAACTTTTCAAAACATTAGATTATTTGGATTAATGACAGCTGAAGAAAATGTCATGGTAGCCATGCACTCCCACTTGAAATCTGGCGTATTAAGCACAATCTTAGGTACACGTAAACAACGTGCAGAAGAGGCTGAGTCAAAGAAAATTGCTCGTGAACTTTTGGAGTTCGTAGGTATTGGTGGAACTGCAGATAAATTTGCTCGAAATCTTTCATACGGTGACCAACGTCGCCTTGAAGTTGCTCGCGCACTTGCGCTTCAGCCCAAGGTGCTTTTGCTAGATGAGCCAACTGCCGGAATGAACCCACAAGAATCAAAGGTTTTCGTTGATTTCGTTTACAGAGTGCGAGATGAGAAAAACTTAGGAATTTTATTGATTGAGCATGATATGTCTGTAGTTATGAAAGTTTCTGAGCGAATTACCGTTCTAGATCGTGGCCAGAAGATTGCAGAAGGCACCCCAGCTGAGATTAAATCTGATAAACGAGTTATTGAGGCATACCTCGGTAAATCAGCAGAGAGTGGTAAATAATGTTAAAACTTGAAAACTTAGAGGTTGCTTACGGCAATATCAAAGCAATTAAAGGAATCTCACTTGAGGTTAATCAAGGTGAAATTGTTACATTGATCGGTTCAAATGGTGCTGGTAAATCAACGACTCTTCGTGCGATCTCTGGAATCCTAAAACCAAAGGGCGGCAGCATTACCTTTAATGGTGAGCGAATTGATGGAGTTGAGGGACATGACATTGTTGCTAAGGGAATCTGCCAGTCACCAGAGGGAAGACGAATTTTTCCAAAGATGTCGGTTGATGAGAATTTAGATTTAGGTGCTTTTTTGCGTAACGACAAAGAGGGAATAGCTGCTGATCGGGACCGAGTTCTAGAACTGTTTCCAAGGTTGCGCGAGCGAATTGATCAAAAAGCTGGAACTATGTCAGGTGGAGAACAGCAAATGCTTGCGGTAGGTCGTGCACTTATGGGTTCACCTAAGTTATTACTTCTGGATGAGCCATCAATGGGTCTAGCTCCAGTATTGGTAGATATGATTTTTGAAACTATTGAAAAAATTAATAAGCAAGGCACAACCATTTTGTTAGTTGAGCAAAATGCTCTTGCTGCACTAAATGTTGCCGACCGCGCATATGTTCTTGAGTCAGGCTCAATCAAGATGAGCGGAAAAGCAAAGGACTTAATTTCAAATGATGAGGTTACAAAAGCTTATCTAGGTGGCTAGTTCTACCGTTCAGCAAGTATTAAACAAGTAATTCGGGCGCTACAAGTTCTCTCACCTTTGTCATTAGTAATTTCTACTTCATAACAACAAAGAGTTTTACCTAAGGTAACTGCAGTAGCAATGGCAGTTACTACTCCAGAGGTAGCAGATTTATGATGTGTTGCATTTATATCCACACCAACAATTCTTCGATTAGGGCCAGCATGAAGTTGAGTTCCGATTGAGCCAAGGCTTTCAGCTAAAACAACATTAGCTCCACCGTGGAGCAATCCAATTGGCTGAGTATTTCCTTCTACTGGCATTGTGCCAACTAACCTATTTGGCGAAGCCTCGATTATCTCGATACCCATTTTCTTATCAAGGGCACCGGAACCCCGCTCACGAATTACATCTAGGAAATCAGTCATGTCCGAAGTTTAACCTGAATAGGAATTAGAATCCCAATATGGGTACTAGTCAGAAGCGTTTATTGCTTATCGATGGCCATTCGATGGCTTACCGTGCTTTTTACGCGTTACCAGTTGAAAATTTCAAAACCTCTGCTGGACAGCCTACAAATGCAATATATGGATTTGCGTCAATGCTAATCAATTTAATAAAGGAAGAAAAACCAACGCATATCGCTGTTGCATTTGATGTTTCTCGTAAAACCTTTAGAACTGAAAGATTTCCTGAATACAAAGCAAATAGAGCAAGTACACCTGACGAATTTAGATCACAAATGTCTCACATAAACGAAATGATCGATTCCTTTGGAATTAAGCATTTCGAGGTTGAGGGATTTGAAGCTGATGACATTATTGCAACACTTGCCAAGACTGCAGAATTAAAAGGATTCGACACTTTGATTTGTACTGGAGATCGTGATTCATTTCAATTAGTAAATGATAAAACTACAGTCTTATATCCAAAAAAAGGAGTAACTGAAATGTCTCGGATGACACCTGCGGCAGTCGTTGAAAAATATGGCTTAACTCCTCAGCAGTATCCGGATTTTGCAGCGTTGCGTGGAGACCCTAGTGATAATCTTCCATCGGTTCCCGGTGTTGGCGAAAAAACTGCAACTAAATGGATTATTGATTATGGTTCACTAGAAAAGCTACTTGAGAATTCTAAAGGAATTACTGGCAAAGTTGGTGAATCATTACGAGCAAATATTGAAGTTGTAAAGCTAAATCGCGAGCTGACTCATTTACTAGATGATGTTAATTTATCGACAGATGTTGAAGATTTAGCCTGGTTTTTTGAAAAGTTAGAGATCCGAGCTTTGAAAGAACGGATTAAATCACTGCCACAGGTGGGTGGCAGTGAGTCTAAAGAGATCTCAATCAGTATCACCAAGATTGATTCAAAGAAATTGGATTCAATTCTTAAAGATATAAAAGGACCTGTCGCTATTTCATTTGAAATCATAGAGGGCATGCTTAACTCTTATTCTGTAGCAATCAGTGAGAGTGAAGTTTTCAGCGTTAATGAAACCAAAATTGGCGACTGGATTTCTGATCCCAAAATTCCCAAATATGTTCATGGCGCGAAATATCCAATTAAAAAACTAAAAATGTTAGGGCTTACTGCAGATATTGAGCTAATGGCTTATCTAATTAACCCTGGTAGTAGAAATCTTGATCTTGAGGATCTTGCAGAGCGGTTGCTGGGTGTTTCAAGTTCCAGTGATGATCTTTTTTCAACCTTTGATCCAAAGAGTGCAGCATGGATATTTACCTTGCAAAGAGAGCTCGAATCTGAGATCAAATCTAAATCGATGGCTGATCTTTATCGGAATTTGGAGCAACCAACCTTACTTCTTCTTTCGAAAATGGAGGAGATCGGAATTGGTATAGATGCACAAAAGTTAACCCAATTGTCGAAGCATTTTTCAAAAATCGTTTCCGATGAAACTGCAGGTGCATTTGCAGAAGCCGGGCACGAATTTAACGTTAGTTCGCCTAAACAACTTCAGGTAGTTTTATTTGATGAACTGAAACTACCAAAAACAAAGAAAATAAAAACTGGATTTACAACAGATGCTGAAAGCTTGGAATGGCTGGCTGCTAAGACAAAACATCCACTTCTCAAGCACCTTCTAAGAATTCGCGAGGCCGGTAAGTTACTCACAACTATCGATGGCTTAATCAAAGCAACTGATCAAGATGGCCGGATCCACACAAATTTTCAGCAGACTGTGGCTGCAACTGGACGCCTTTCATCGACCGATCCAAATCTTCAAAATATTCCCATAAGAACAGATGAGGGTAGACAAATTAGAGATTGTTTTGTCGCNCAAAATCCNTTTACGGATCTCTTAACAGCTGATTACAGCCAAATTGAAATGCGAATTATGGCCCATTTATCCAACGATGGTGGTTTGATCGCAGCTTTTGAATCTGGAGAGGATTTACATTCAACAGTTGCTTCACTGGTTTTTGGAGTTAAAGCCGCTGAGGTTGACGCAGAAATGCGAAGAACCATTAAGGCAATGTCGTATGGGTTGGCTTACGGCCTTTCCTCTTTTGGACTCGCTCAAACATTAGATATTGATCCTGCATCAGCAAGTGAACTTATGAGTAAGTATTTCGAAAGATTCGGTGGCATTAGAGATTATCTGAAAACTGTTGTATCAACGGCACGGGAAAAGGGTTATACCGAAACAATTTTAGGAAGAAGGCGGTACTTACCAGATTTAAATCATGATAATCGTATGCGACGAGAGGTTGCAGAGCGAGCTGCGCTTAATGCTCCCATTCAGGGTTCTGCCGCAGATATAATAAAAATTGCGATGCTAAAAGTAGAGTCGGAGATAATGGATAAGAATCTTAAATCTCGATTATTGTTGCAGGTGCATGATGAATTAATTCTTGAAGTAGCGCCCGGTGAGAAAGAAATGATTGAGGAGATTGTAAGAAATCAGATGTTTAATGCCTACAAACTAAATGTGCCATTGGATGTAAATATTGGTTTTGGAAAAAGTTGGGATTTAGCAGCTCACTAATTGATCCGCGGTATTTGACCAAGAATCTTGGTTATCGGTAAACAGAGGATTTGATAGGCCATTCAAGGCGCAAAGGCGATTATTAGAAGATATTGACCCCATTTAGTGATCAAAACCGTCGAATAATTGCCAATCCTTTATTTGGGCTTTCCCCAGTTTGACCCTGTGGTCCAATCGTAAGTAACCTTGCGCGTCCCTGTCCCTACTAGTTGATTTACCCCCGGAGTACACCTACCTAATGACCCCCTCTCAAATTGCTGTAAATGATGTTGGATCTGCAGAAGATTTCTTAGCCGCTATCGAAGGCACAATCAAAAAT
>JGI25922J50271_10000387_pt1 | contig 12913 bp, 15 predicted proteins | sample LauGreSu1BDMLBDD_2_FD_50271 | JGI IMG/M metagenome (IMG submission 50271) | reverse complement strand
GTTTAAAGTGAATTTTAGTACTCTGAACTTCGACCTGTAGAGTAATTTAAAGGAGCATCATTTTGCCACTCACCACAATCGACGCACTGATGATCTTCCATGGTCGGGCAATATTGCAAATGAATTGCCTTGCACTTAAAACAGCTCGAAGCTTTCTGATGGCGGTCATGAATCTCCGCAGATACTTTGTCACTTCCAAGACCATATTTATTATCCATAAGACTCTCCCTTAAAAAATCAAATGGTGATGAACCTTTAATGTACGCCTCGTTTTTATGAAGCGCAAGTAGCTATTTTAGCTTTTGTATCTGACATTTTTGATAGNTTAAAACATCNCCCTCTTTAATGAANGTCTCGGGATCATTGATCTCTAATGTGGTCGACTCATTGGTATAAGTATTTTTTAAAGCGTCTACTTGTTTTAAGCCAAATTCACGATTCGGGAAAATAATCCACATCTCTTTACCGCCCTCAAGTGCTTTTAAATAAAACTTCTTATTTTTTTCGCACTGATACAAAGAAGCGCCTTGGGGAGCAGTTGAAAGTTCACGATACTCACCACTAAGCGAAGGCAAATTTACCTCAGGTATCTTTATGCTTCCGCAGCTTGAAAGCAAGGCTGGCAGAATTAATATCGTGAATTTTTTAAACATCTTTTTCATTGGGACTCTTTCAGTAAGGATTCGTCTAATTGACTTAGTAATATTTCAATCGCATGCGCTTCATGATCATCGTGATTGAGTTTCGCTAACTTTAACAAATAAAGTTGTGCTTGTGCATGACGTGGATTTTTTTTAATCACATCACTCAATTGTTTTTTGGCAATCTCAAAATCTTTTAATTCAAAATGTGCTATCGCATTACTAAAAATCGCTTCGCTCGATTGTGGCTCGCTTTTAAGCCAATCTGCTGTAATAGTTTTTAATCGTTCCCATTGACCTTCACGAGCTAAATCGTAGGACTGCATAAAATAAGGTCTTTTTTCAAATGGAGCATCCCAAAAAGGGAGTTCAGTTTGAGCGGTGAGTTGTATGTCTTTGCCTTGATGCAACAAGCGCTTAATCCACTCTACAGGAATACTATAATAATAAGCATGTCGCCCCGGGCTTTTAAATGTGGTTAGTCCTATGAGACGACCGTCATCATCAAAAAGACCGCCGCCAGATGCGCCCATCGAAAACCCTGCGGAAGACTGAATAATATTTTCACTATCCAAGGCATATAAGCCTTTAATGCTCCCAAAAGACATGATCGGCTTCACAGCATTGCCTCCGTAGCTTTTAGAAAATACTGATTGTTCGTACATGAGTTTTTGTGTATCACCAAGAGCTACTGGTTTTACATCAAAAAATTTAAATTGAAGAATACATAAATCATGACGCCAATCTGCTTTCATACTCACGGGCGAAAACGACTGACCTCGCTTACCAATTTGAACTCCAAGCGCATTAGCCACCACATGACAATTGGTTGCCACTTGATTTTCAGCAACCACAATGCCGGATCCTACTCCATGATTGCCTCTTTGATCAATAACATGAACCTTAACCACAGAAGGTAACACAGCAAAAGTCACTTCATCAGAAGGTGCTGCAAAAACTATATGAGAAATTAAAAATAAGAAGAAAACTATTCTATGCATGATATGAGGGCTCTCAATTGAATTTCTTGCATAGATAAGGAACTAAGCTTCTTAGTTCCTTAAAGACAAAACTTTAACCACATTTACTATCACCACAACTTAAGCATGTAAGACATCCGTCCATCATAATGACTGCTTTCGTTTGGCATTTGCTACAGAGTTGTGAGCCTTTTGGATATCCTGTGCTGTCAATTTCTTCAGAATGTTTTTCCATGTATTCAGCACGCTTTTCCTCCATCAATTTTTTTTGATGTTCATCAGGTAATGCTTTCTTAAGCATACCAATATCGATTAAATGTTGTTCAACCACTTCACCAATTTCAGCCACTAAACTCGGCACGTACTTACCGCCTTTTTTAAAGTAGCCACCATTAGGATCAAATACGCTATGAAGCTCTTCGACCAAGAATGTCAAATCGCCACCTTTTCTGAATACAGCAGACATCACGCGCGTCAAACCTACAATCCATTGGAAGTGATCCATGTTTTTTGAGTTAATAAAAATTTCAAAAGGCCTGCGATGTTCTTGCGGTGTGCCTTCATTCATGATGATGTCATTGATTGTGATATAAAGTGCGTGCTCAGTCACAGGTGTTTTCACTTTATAAGTGGAGCCTGTAATTTTTTCAGGACGGCCTAGAGGCTCTCCTAGCTGCACAACGTTTTGATTTTCTTTCTGGGTTAGCGCATTCGCTTTATCTTCTTCAGAAACAACGTTATAACCTACGATTTTTTTTTCAATTTTAATTGCCATTATTTTCCTTATAATTTCTTAAGTCTTAGAACTTACCGTAATAACCTTCTTTTAACGCATCGTAAAGATTCGCTGCTGAATGGGTCTCGCCATCATATTCAATCTCTTCGTTACCCTTCACTTCAACTTGAGAACCATCGTCTAAAGTAAATTTATAAGTGGTGTTCTCTAAATCTTTTTCTGTCACCAATACGCCTTGGAAAGCCTCTGGATTAAATCTAAATGTTGTACAACCTTTAAGGCCTTTATCATATGCGTATAAATAAATATTTTTAAAGTCTTCGTAATCGTAGTCGGTTGGCACGTTGATGGTTTTAGAAATCGAACTATCAATCCACTTTTGTGAAGCCGCTTGAATATCCACGTGCGCTTTCGCTTGAATCGTTGAAGAATCTAAAAAGTAATCTGGTAATTTTTCATCTTCGTTTTCTGAGAATGGCATCGCTTTCGAGTTAATCAATTCGCGATACGCTAATAGCTCGAATGAATAGACGTCCACTTTTTCTTTTGATTTCTTACCTTCACGAATCACATTACGACTGTAATGATGTGCAAAGGAAGGTTCAATACCGTTACTTGCATTGTTAGCTAGCGATAATGAAATCGTGCCTGTTGGTGCGATTGAGCTATGGTGTGTAAAACGTACGCCTTTTTTAGCAATCTTGTTGCGCAAGCCTTCAGGGAATTGCTGCATGTAGCGGCTATACTTGCCGAGCAATACTTTGCCTTTCACTTTAGCGCCTACTTTAATACCATCGGCTGCCATTCAGGACGTTTTGCTAACATATCTGCTGTCACCACAAACTCTTCTTCCATAATCGGTGCTGCACCTTTTTCATCGGCTAAATCAATACCTGTTTCCCAACCCACCTCAGCCAAAGTGCGGCTCACTTCTTCAGTGAATTTCAAAGAAGCATCATCACCGTATTTCATCTTAAGCATCGTGAGTGATGAACCTAAGCCTAAGTAACCCATGCCGTGACGACGTTTACGTATAATTTCTTTACGTTGCTCTTCTAAAGGAAGGCCGTTAATTTCAACTACGTTATCTAACATACGTGTAAAGATCGCGATCACTTCTTTATATTCAGCCCAATCAAAAAATGCTTCATCAGTGAAAGGTTTTTTAACAAATTTTGTTAAGTTCACGGAACCCAATAAACAAGCACCATAAGGTGGGAGCGGTTGCTCGCCACATGGGTTGGTCGCGCGAATATTTTCGCAGAACCAGTTGTTGTTCATCTCGTTTACCCGATCAATCAAAATAAAACCAGGTTCAGCAAAATCGTAAGTAGATGACATAATGATGTCCCACAAACGTCTTGCTTTAATCGTTTTGTAAACTCGGCATGCCACTTTACCTGCGTCAATGCCTTCGGCTTTAGTAAGGTATTTACCTTTGACAGGCCACTCTCTCCAAACCACTTGGCTTTCGTCATTGACATTTAAACCATCAACGATAGATTCTTTTTCTGTGACAGGGAATGCGACTTTCCAATCGCTGTCAGCCTTGACTGCTTCCATAAATTCTTTAGTGATTAAGCATGAAAGATTAAATTGACGGAGTCGACCGTTTTCACGTTTTGCTTTAATAAAGTCAGTGACATCTGGGTGAGCAATATCGAAAGTTGCCATTTGCGCGCCGCGACGTCCACCAGCAGATGATACGGTGAAACACATCTTGTCGTAGATATCCATAAACGAAAGTGGGCCGCTAGTATAAGCGCCTGCGCCTGCTACAAAAGCACCTTTAGGTCTTAAGGTCGAAAATTCATAGCCAATACCACAACCTGCTTTTAAGGTAAGTCCTGCTTCATGCACTTTATCTAAAATGCCAGACATACTATCTTCTACGATGCCCGATACCGTGCAATTAATTGTTGAGGTTGCTGGCTTATGCTCCAAGGCACCGGCATTCGAAGTAATTCGGCCTGCTGGGATAGCACCGTGTCTTAAAGCCCATAGGAATTTTTCATACCATTCTTCTCTTTTAGCTGGAATTTCAACATCCGCCAGAGCTCTTGCCACACGCATAAAGGAATCATCGATATTTTTATCAACGTGCTCGCCCTGTTTTGATTTCAAACGATACTTTTTGTCCCAGATATCAAGTGAAACATCTTGAATCGGTATTTCGTGGTCTTGATGGTCACTTAATGTGGACTTTGGACGAACAGCTTTGAGCATGAATTTCCCCTGAATTATTCTTTATTTACTAAATTTGGTGCTAGATGGTATTTTTGCTTAAAACCACAATATATAGTGATTTTTTAAACATATTATCCATGACCTAGTAGTCCGTCAATTGAAATATATGCACAAATTTAGGGCAAAAGTTAACCCTCGTTTTTCGAGTTTAATTTTTAGAACTTAAGCAAGACCTTTCTTTAAAAATAAATTAAACACAAGTTCATCAAGATGGTTTATGAGAAAATATCAGCATGATTCGCTTTTTCTATAGTCTTTTAGTCTATTTTCTTCTCCCATTCACCTGTTTTAAGCTGATTTACCGAGGTTTTAGGCAGCCTGACTACCTAAAATATTGGAGCGAGCGCTATGGTTTTTATAGCGCTTCTACAAAACAAATCTGGAGTAAACGAAAAACACTTTGGATTCATGCTGTTTCTGTAGGTGAGACAAAAGCTGCCATTCCATTGATTAAACTTTTTTTAAAAAAATATCCGCGTCATTATTTGCTCATCACGCATGGCACGCCGACAGGGCGAGCGACTTCAATTGATATTAAAGATTCTCGAATTAACCGTATCTATCTTCCTTTTGATACACCAGGTGCCACAAAAAGATTTTTAAATACCTTTAAACCAGAAATCGGACTCTTACTTGAAACAGAGCTTTGGTTTAATTTGATTCATCAGACTTTTCAACAATCTATTCCACTTTATTTAGTGAATGCGCGTTTGTCTGAAAAATCTTTTCAACTTTATAAAAGAATTTCGTTTCTTGTAAAGCCATCGCTTCAAGAACTAAAAAGTGTACTCGCGCAAACAAGGAACGATGCAAAACGCTTTGAAGCGCTTGGCGCAAAAAACGTTGAAGTGATGGGTAATTTAAAATTTGATGTAGCTCCTCCGCGTGATACAAATAAACAAAGTGCAACACTCAAAAAACACTTGCATTTAAAACACCAGTTAGTACTTTTGATTGCGAGCTCAAGACAAAATGAAGAAGAGATTATTTTGCAGAGCTTATTAAAGCTTCAATATAAAAATCTCGTCACAATTTTTGTACCNCGACATCCACAACGTTTTAAAGAAGTTGAGCTGNTGTTAAAAAAATATCGTGTGTCATTTATTAAGCGCAGTGACAAAAAAATCAAAAATAAACCTTACCAATTTATTTTAGGCGACTCTATGGGTGAGATGTACAGTTATTACAACATAGCGAATATTGCACTCATGGGTGGCACGATATTACCTTATGGNGGACAAAATCTTATTGAATCCATGGCTATGAGCGTGCCTGTAATTTTAGGTCCTCATACCTATAACTTTTATGATGTATCAAATGAAGCTATCCACACAGGTGCAGGATTGAGAATTCAAACATTGGATGAATTAGAAAAAGTATTACCTCGCATGCTTAAACCTTCCTCTCAATTAAAAATGAAGAAAGCCTGCGGAGAAATCATGCTTGCACATCAGGGTGCAACATTAAAAATCGTAAATAAAATTAAATCTATGATTTGATAAGTTTGGTGATCGCTTTAAAGTGATCACCTTCAGCTGCACGTAACCATTCAAAAATGACGGACTCTATGTTCGTAATCACAATACCTTCAGATCTTAATCGTGCGATTGCATTTTGGTGATGAAGGCTAGATCTTGAGAGTGTTGCATCTTCCACCACAAAGACTTCTTTGCCTGCCGCTTTTGAAGCTAATGCTGTTTGCAAAATACAAATATGTGTTTCTAATCCGCATAAAATTATTTGTGGTCTTGATTTCACTAAAGCGCTTTTAAATCTAGGCTCATCAAGGCATGAGAATGCTTTTTTTTCGATGGCAGAATAGGGTAATAATGATTTTAACTTTTTGACTGTGGCGCCCAGGCCTTTCGGATATTGCTCCGTATACAGACAAGGCACGTCTAAAATTTTTGCTGCTTGAATGAGAATGCTTGATGTATCAATAACTTTTTTAATTTCACTTTTAGGCATGACATCCACAAGCTTATCTTGGATATCAATCACCACTACTTGACTTAAAAGTTGATCATTAATCATTAGAAATTAAAATATAAATGTATTTTCATGTTTCACTTGCAAAGAAGGCACAACCGTTTCAAATAAAATTTCCTCTTCAAAATCTTGATCGTTCAATCTNGTAATTAAAGTTGCATGCATCGAGGGTGCTTCTCCTAAAATGNCTAAGANTCTTCCATTCACATTTAATTGATTTCGAATACTTANCGGTAGATGAGGTAGTGAACCCGCAAATAAAATAGCATCATAAGGTTGATTTTTTAACCAGCCCAATGAGCCATCACCCGTTACAAATTCAATATTATTAAGTTTTATTTTTTGACAGTTTTGTTTAGCAAGTTTTGTGAAATAAGGATTGATGTCGACTGAGACCACATTTTTAACTAAACTTGCAGTCAGCGCTGATAGGTAGCCGCTTCCAGAACCCACCACTAAGACATGATCTTTTTTTTGAAGTGATAAAGATTGAATGAGTCTTGCTTCTAATTTAGGAGCTAACATGCATACATCCTCATACAAAGGAATTTCAGTGTCCGCAAAAGCTACTCCTTGATATTCAGTCGGTACAAATTTTTCACGCGGCACTTGATGAAGCAAATTAAGCACCTCGGGATCTAAGACTTCCCAGGTACGGATTTGCTGCTCAATCATATTAAAGCGATGTTGTTCAATGGCATTNAGTGTCATGTTCACATTATAACCAAAGAAAAGTTCATCATTTTGATATAGATTAAATATAAATCTAACTTGCATTTCACAGGGGTTTCGCGTAATTTTATGGGGTGCTAGGGGTCCACTTAATAAGGTGGTGAGAAAAACCCTTTGAACCTGATGCGGGTAATACCGCCGTAGGGAATGCAGTCCTCTAAAAGACTCCTTACGGTATGACAAAAAATTTAAGGAGTAATTCATGAACGCGACCGATAAACAATTAAAAAAAAATATTGATCAATTTTTAAACGAAACAGCCTCTCTCGATCCTGAAGCGCTTAAATCTTTTGCAAAATCNAAAAAAGTCTATGTCACGGGTTCACGTCCTGATTTAAAAGTTCCTTTTAGAGAAATATCTTTATCNGATACGCCCTCATCTTTTGGTGCTGAAAAAAATCCACCAGTCATGGTGTATGACACTTCAGGCCCCTATACAGATCCTGATTATCAAATTGATATTCGTAATGGACTTCCGTCATTAAGATCTCAATGGATTGATGAAAGAAATGACACCGAATTTTTAGACGGTCCTACATCGGTCTTCGGACATGAACGCAAAACAAATCCTGAACTCACCAAAATGCGTTTTAATTTATTAAGGCAGCCACGACGTGCCAAGGCAGGTAAAAATGTGTCGCAAATGCATTACGCTAAACAAGGGATTGTTACGCCTGAAATGGAATACATTGCCATTCGAGAAAATCAAAGACGCGAAGATATGTCTGCTTTGTTACAAACACAACATCCAGGTCATGATTTTGGCGCAGCTATTCCTAAACTTATCACACCTGAATTTGTAAGAGATGAAGTGGCGCGCGGTCGCGCCATTATTCCTGCCAATATTAATCACCCTGAAACAGAGCCCATGATTATTGGTCGTAATTTTTTAGTGAAAATTAATGCCAACATCGGCAATTCGGCNCTNGGCTCTAGNATCAGTGAAGAAGTTGAAAAAATGGTTTGGGGTACACGTTGGGGTGCGGATACCGTGATGGACTTATCAACAGGAAAAAATATTCATGAAACACGTGAATGGATTATTCGTAATAGTCCGGTACCCATCGGTACTGTCCCAATTTATCAGGCGCTCGAAAAAGTAGATGGCAAAGCTGAAGATCTTACTTGGGAAATTTTTAAAGACACACTCATCGAACAAGCAGAACAAGGTGTCGATTANTTTACGATTCATGCNGGTGTGAGATTAAGTTATATACCGATGACTGCAAAACGTATGACCGGNATTGTNAGTCGCGGCGGATCAATTATGGCGAAATGGTGTTTAGCACATCACAAAGAATCTTTCCTCTACACACATTTCGAAGAAATTTGCGAAATTATGAAAGCTTATGATGTCAGCTTTAGTTTAGGGGATGGCTTAAGACCTGGCTCTATTTATGACGCGAATGATGAGGCACAGTTTGCAGAACTTAAAACTTTAGGGGAGCTCACACAAATTGCATGGAAACATGATGTGCAATGTATGATTGAAGGCCCAGGACATGTGCCAATGCACCTCATTAAAGAAAATATGGATCTTCAGCTTGAGCATTGCGGTGAAGCTCCTTTTTATACACTAGGTCCTCTGACCACCGACATTGCACCAGGTTATGATCACATCACATCCGGCATTGGTGCTGCGATGATTGGCTGGTATGGATGTGCGATGTTATGTTACGTCACACCTAAAGAACATTTAGGTTTACCTGATAAAGAAGATGTAAGAGTAGGCATCATCACTTATAAGATTGCAGCGCATGCGGCTGATCTTGCTAAAGGTCATCCAGGCGCACAAATCCGCGACAATGCACTATCCAAAGCACGTTTCGAGTTCCGCTGGGATGATCAATTTAATTTAGGTTTAGATCCGGAAAAAGCAAAAGAATTCCACGATGAAACCTTGCCGCAAGAAGGTGCTAAACAAGCACACTTTTGCTCCATGTGTGGCCCACATTTCTGTTCCATGAAAATCACACAAGATGTCAGAGACTATGCTGCATCTAAAGGAATGAAAGAAGATGAAGCATTGAAAAAAGGTATGGAAGAAAAATCAATTGAGTTTATTAAGAAGGGTGTTGAGATCTACCAAAAAACTTAAATGGACCTCTCACTTTATTTTTCGAGTTTCATTTTAGGCCTCATAGAGGGAGCCACCGAATTTTTACCTGTGAGCTCTACGGGCCATTTAATTATTGCAGCTGAACTCTTAAAATTTAACCAAGCTTCTGCAAATGTTTTTGAGATCTTTATTCAGTTAGGATCGATTCTGGCAATAGTCGTCGAATATCGCAAAACACTTTTCAAAGTCGCAAGCAATGCACTTCATGATAAAACCTCACAAAACTTTGTCTTACGACTCTTCATTGCATTTTTGCCGGCAGCGATCTTAGGTCTTTTATTTCATAAAGCAATTAAAGCTTATTTATTTTCACCGCTTTATGTATCACTCGCGCTCATCTTAGGTGGCATTGTGATGATAGCGATTGAAAAACGCCCCTTAAGAATTAATACAAAAACCACAAACGATATCAGCATGATGCAAGCTTTGAAAATTGGTTGCGCGCAATGCGCGTCTTTAATTCCTGGGGTTTCCAGAGCTGCGGCAACAATCATGGGCGGTATGCTTACAGGATTAAATCGTAAAACAGCCACTGAATTTTCTTTTTATCTTGCAATTCCTGTCATTGCAGCAGCCTCACTATTTGATTTACTCAAAAATTTCCAAGATTTAACTATGCAAGATTTACCTATTTTTGCGATTGGTTTTGTCACTGCATTTCTAAGTGCTTATGCTGTCATTAAACTTTTTATTCGTTTTGTCGCCACACATACCTTTATTGTTTTTGCCTGGTATCGCATTATTTTGGGTATCCTCGTTTTTATTTATTTTAGCGAGTGATCATGTCTAACCATCAAGCACTCATTCAAAAACTCCATGGCATAGCCAAAAAAGCCGAACGTCAATCGGTTAATATCGAAGAAGGCTTGTCAGCACTCAATCATTTTGGATTTTCATTCATCAGTTTTTTATTGGCACTCCCTTTTATGCAGCCCTTTCCAGTAGGGCCTATCAGTGTATTAGGAGGGGTTACTTTTGCTGCCTTTGGCTGGCAAATTTTAAAGGGATATACCGCTCCGCATTTGCCTCAGAAAATAAACGAGATTGTGCTAAGCGCTGACAATTGGCGACGTATTACAAATGCTGCCATTAAAATTATTCAATGGACTGAAAAGTTTACAAGGCCTCGTTTAGCTTTATTAATTCGAGGCTCATTAGGCATTCGAATTGAAGCTTTCATTCTCATTCTCTCAGGTATCCTCATGGCAGTGCCCTTTGGCATACTCCCTTTAAATAATTTTTTTCCTGGCCTTGCCATTGTTTTTTGTGCACTAGGCCAACTCCATAAAGATGGATTTTTTATTTTGATCGCTTTCTTTTGGATTCTTTTTACCATCCTTTATTTTGCTGCATTTTTTATAGGTCTTTATCTTTTAGGGCTAGAAGGTATCCATAATTTTAGCCATTGGCTTCATCAACTCGTTTCATGAAATCGTTTGCTGACCTTTTAATTGCTTGGCATGCCAAGTCAGGTCGACATCATTTACCCTGGCAACAATCTAAAGATCCTTACTCAGTTTGGGTCTCTGAAATCATGTTGCAACAAACACAGGTTACAACCGTCATTGATTACTACAATCGCTTCATGAAAAAATTCCCGACTATCAAAGCATTAGCATATGCCGATGAAGAAGAGGTCATGCAATTATGGAGTGGTTTGGGGTATTACCGACGTGCGCGTTTTTTACATGAAGGGGCGCAAATGATTGTGGGCGAGATGGAGGGTAATTTTCCATCTGATTTTGACATGATGATGAAGATACCTGGGATTGGCCGTTCAACCGCAGGTGCCATCGCTGCATTCTCGTTTAATCAAAAGAAAGCGATTCTTGATGGCAATGTAAAGCGCGTCTTAAGTCGTTATTTTTTAATTTCGGAGTGGACTGGCTTACCTAAAACAGAAAAAAAATTATGGCATTACGCAGAGTCTCTTCTTCCAAATAAAAACATCGATACTTATACGCAAGCACTTATGGATTTAGGGGCGACTTTATGCAACAAAAAACCCCAATGTAACTTATGTCCTCTGAATAAAACATGCCTCGCATTTCAAAAGAGCAAAGTCCATCTCATACCTACCCCTCGCCCTCAAAAAAAGATACCTACAGAATCTACCCATATGATGATTATCAAGCATCACGATGAGATTTTACTTGTTAAACGTCCCCAGAGTGGCATATGGGGAGGGCTTTGGTCGCTACCTCAGCATGAAAATAAATCGATCACACCTAAAACATGGGTTAAAAAACACTTTGGATTAGAAGCCAGTTTGCTAGAAAAAGATTTAAAAGCCTCAACGACGTTCACGCATTTTAAACTTGATATTACTTATAGCATCCTTGAGGCCAAATCGCAGCGCTCCAAAATACCACATACTTGGCTCTCAATAAATACTCTTGAGGGTGCAGCCATTCCTGCCATCATCAAGAGAATACTTTTAAAGCTTTAATGTCATATCGCGGTGCGGAATTTCAGCATCCAAATAAATATCGCTCATAACTTTAAATCCAAACTTCAAATAAAAATCAATAGCGTAACATTGGGCACTTATATGAATACTAGAGATTTGATTAAGTTTTGCAGTCACAATCGCTTTTTCTAGTAAAGCGCTTCCAATGCCTTGACCACGATACTCTTTTAATACTGCCATGCGTCCTAATTGCATATAATTTTTAATCACCACGGCTCTCGCACATCCAATAGCTTCCTCATCTTTAAAAACTAAAAAGTGCATTGCATTTTCATCCATGCCATCCCACTCTAATTCAGGCGTCACTTTCTGCTCTTGAATAAATACTTCTCGCGAATATTTTTGAGTTGTGTATGGTCATCTATCCACTTTGCGATTTCAACTTTCAGATTATTTTTCATAGGTGAAATGCTTGCATCTTGATGCTGTTATAGGCATGATGTATTTTCTTTATATTTATTTTTAAGGATTGTATGAATAAATTTTTACCTGCTATTGCACGTGTATTTATTGCACAAATTTTTCTTGTATCCATTCTCATTTCACTTAACGGCATTATGAATACACCGGATGGTTATATCGCTTACCAAAACGGATTGATGAGTCATGGTCTTCCAGGTATTTTTGCACCGATCTCAGTCATTGTGCAACTTTTAGGTGGTTTAGCTCTTTTTGTGGGCTTTAAAACAAGAGTAACTGCGTTAGTATTAACTATTTATACACTCATTAATGCATTATCTTATTTATATACATTCACCATTTTGCCTGCTCCTGTTTATCTCATACCGCTTCAACAAGCGCTTCAGTATTTAGCAATTACAGGTGGCTTGATTGTTTTAATGCAAAATCCTGTCACCACATTTGCACTTGATAATGTAAGTAAAACAAAAAAGCGCAAATAAGATTCACTGAAATTTAAAAAAAGCAGCCATCAAGGCTGCTTTTTTTATATTGATCTATGTCACATATTGCTATCAACCATGGTTATCATTAAAATAA
>JGI25922J50271_10000382_pt1 | contig 12970 bp, 17 predicted proteins | sample LauGreSu1BDMLBDD_2_FD_50271 | JGI IMG/M metagenome (IMG submission 50271) | reverse complement strand
CTGTAATAACATAAATGTTTGGTTTTGTGGTAAAAATTATTTCTAATATTGACTCCGACTGTGGTTCTGAGCTCGAACTTACAAAGAAGCTTTAACTCTTAGCAGGATCCCTTTGCTTTTCAACAAAAAGGTCTCACGGAATAATTTTAATTATGACGCGAGATATCAGAAACGTTTTTTCCTCTGTTTATTAATAATTTTAGTGGATGGTATGGGAGTCGAACCCATCTTTACCGAGTCGGAGTCAATTGTCTTACCAGCTAAACGAACCACCCTGTATAAATACATTTATAAGTATAATCTAAATATTTTTTTGAGTCAATAAATTTAAGAACTTTTTTGTGACCTTGTCAGGATTCGAACCTAAACCTACCCATTCGAAGTGGGGAATACTATCCATTATACTACAAGGTCATTATTTCCATTTTTCTTTTTCTTTTTCAATTCTTTCGATCTGACTTAAATGATATTCTCTAACCTTGGATTTCAAATTTTCAAACCATTTTGTTTTACCTTCTTCAGTTAACAAAATACCTTTTTTCATATCTGAAATTTGTAATTGACCTTTACCTAAAGATCCTACACGAAGAGAATTAAAATCTAACTCCCATATATATCTAACATCAATATGTAAAATTTTTACGGTTTGGTTTTCAATCCTATAAGAAATAAAAACATTTAATAATTCTTCGTTAGTACTTTGTAATAATTTTTTTAATTTGTCAACTGAACTTAAATTTGGCATTGAAAACTCAGCATTTACATCGTGAGTCTTAGGGTCAAAGTAATAAAACTTTTTACCTGTTTCATCAGCACTAACTAAGGTAAAATCTTCTAAGGATTTCTTACTTCTTCTATCGATAAATTGATAATTTGAATTTTTTGAAAAATTTCTACAAATTTCTCTTACTTTATCCTCAACAAGATCACCAATAGTTCTCTGTTCAGAACCATTTTGAATCGTAAAATCGGTTAAATTTTGAGATAATTCGGATAGAATAAGTTCTTTCATCTGCATTAAAAATAGACAATTTTTTTGTAAAAAGAAAATTGTTATTTCACGTTTTTTTGGTGTATTTTTCCCTTACAATCAGATTTATGTATTAACTGAAAAACACGTCCCTCACCAATTCCGTATTCAATTTGAACATATTCGCAGTTTGCAAATGTAATTGTCCTAAATAAGTCACCTGAAGTTTGTTTTTTATTTGTTGAATGAATCGTTGAGGTGCAAGAAACTAATAAGTTAAAAATTAAAAATAGTAGTTTAATATTTTGTTTCATTCACGTATCGATTTTGGAAGTCAGGACAGGACTCGAACCTGCAACTTTTTCGGATAACTCTTTTATAAGCAATGGTTGATGCTATCTCCCACTACTGTCCTTGCGTTTACCATTTCACCACCTGACTATAGAGTGGGCCTTTCCCCACGGTCAGAAGAACTTGATACTTACCTACGCACAGTGAGGTATTCTTCGTATTCGTTCACAGAGCTTGTTCAGAGTGCACCATTCCAAGTTGTCGTGCGTGTCAGTAGTCAGGGCCGGACTCGAACCGGATAAGCAACTCATTAAGAGACTTGGGAACCGTCCCGCATTACACCCACCTGACTATGGTTACACAAAGATAAAAAACTTTCTTATAACCACAAAAAAAACAGACCTTAGGAGACGTATTATTCTCTTCATTATCCTTCGAGATGGGAAGCGTGTGTCTGTTAATTAGGAAAGGAGAAGATGGTCGCGTGGACAACTCCTTTTATGATTGGCGTTACTAAAATGATTCCAACTCCGAATATACCACCTCCATCATCAGGTTAACGTATATCCCTTCCCCAATCAACCTATGCACGCACGGTAGGACTCGAACCTACAACTCCTAGTTTTGGAGACTAGTACTCTACCAATTGAGCTACGCACGCATTTTATGAGGTCGGACCCAGGTTCGAACTGGGGTAGGAAGTTTTGCAGACTTCAGCCTAACCACTCGGCCACCCGACCATTATTGTGTGAACGATGGGAGTCGAACCCACGACAACTAGTGCCACAAACTAGTGCTCTTCCAACTGAGCTACGTCCACCATATAAACCTATGAAACCATATCTAAACTAATGTTTTCATTTCTCATAAGTTCATATAAATTATCTCTAATTTCCTCATAAGCATCATACTTGTCTTGAGGTAGGTCGTCAGACGCATATTTGGTTTTTGCTCTGAGATCTTGATCTAATTCGTACAAAACAGACCAGAATTTCATTGCATTGGATGCAAGTTGGAAATCTTGATTGTCTTCAGGTAAATTAAATTCTAATATTGCTTTCATTATTCAAGTTTTTTTGCTCTTGTTTTTGGAACTTTAACTTCATAAGAACCTGCAAATGAAGAAAAAATTCCAATATAATTTTTCTTTGTTTCTCTCACATTTTGTAGTACTGAACCTTCGTAAAGGTATGGACATATGTCAGTACTATCTTTCTTAATCATCACTTTCATTTTACAAAGATAAGGAATTATTTTTTATTACCCTGAAAAAGAAATTGAAAATCTCCTGAAATAGTTTTGACCTGTACGTTCACCATATATTTTGATCCTTTAGAAATCGATGGGTATCCAAGGACTACAAATGGAGAAATGTATTTACCAAAATTAATACTACTATTTGGTGATAAATTATTACCCTTGTAAGATTGGTACCTTACCATTAGGGTCGATTGGGTGTTATTTTCCTCTTCAATTGAAACTTGACCTGTTCGTGGGTTAAAATCTACGATCAATGTTGTACCATTTACAGTTTGTTTAATCTTAGAAGAAATTAAAGCGTCGTTCAATAGGACATTATTTTTTTTGGATTGGATTGTTTCATTTTCTTTATTACAAGAAAAGAGAAGAACGGATGAGACAAGAAGAACGATTAACTTTTTCATAAAAATTTTATTTTTACAAAACATAATCATTTTTCTTATGAAGAACAAATTTCTTCTTAAATAATTTTTATCAGTATGTCAAAGAACCAAAAAAAAACCCCGAACTCATTTCTGAAGTTCGAGGTCGTATATAAATACACATCAGGAAAATACTACCACAACTGAACTCCGCTCATATATGTCTGATACCAACAACTAATTTGTTGTACCTTAAAGACGATATGACGGATTATTGTTCTCATTCAATATATAATTATAACAAAATTATCAAAAAGTATTGATAACCCCAAATATTAATTGTTCTTCTAACAAAGTCAAAGTTTACTATAATGTATTTCATCTTATTTTTTTCTAATTATGTGGGAAATATTACGATTTGATATAATGAATCTCATAATTAAAAGATATAATCTAAAAAAATATCTTGAGATTGGTGTTTGTGATCCTAAAGAATGTTTTGATAGGATAGTTTGTAAAAGTAAAATGGGTGTAGATCCAGGAGTTGAATTTCCTGAAAACCCAGTAAAATACAAAATGACCTCAGATGATTTTTTTACGAAATTAGATGATGGAAAACTTGATTTAGATCCAAATTTCAGATGGGATATTATCTTTATTGATGGTCTACACACCGCAACCCAAGTATTGAAAGACATAGAGAATGCACTTTATCACCTAACTCCTAAGGGATTTATATTCCTACACGATTGTAATCCTTATAATTTTTTCACACAAAGAGAAGATTATTATTTAGATGGTATAACTTACTCAGGACCTTGGAACGGAAGTGTTTGGAAATCAATTTACCACCTCAGAACACACAGATCAGATCTTCAGGTTAACGTAATTGATACAGATTGGGGTGTTGGTATTATAAGAAGAGGGAAATCATCCTTAGTTCCGTTTAATAACCATTTTTATGAATATAACTTAATGGTTAATAATAAGGCAAATGATTTAGGTCTAATCGGAACTGAAACGTTCAAAAAACTATATCTTTAATTGTACCCCAAGAGAGATTCGAACTCTCACGACCGAAGTCATTGGTTCCTAAGACCAACGCGGCTACCATTACGCCATCGGGGTATGATTGTAAACTTTATTGTACCAGGAGCGGGAATCGAACCCGCACGGACTTTTTCAGTCCAAAGGATTTTAAGTCCTCCTCGGCTACCTTTACGACACCCTGGTATCTTGATTCAAAAATAGTAAAAAATCAGAATCTAACAAAGGATTCCAATTATTTTTCATCAGTTTTATAAAACTTCTTGCAGTACCTTGTGCGATACCATATTTTTTTACTAAAAATGCCCTACCAAATCCATAAACACTAAAATCCCATTTTTCGATAATTGAGTCCTTGTAAATTTCAACCACAAGTTTCCAACTTTTTATATCTGAGTTTACATTCCTCCAAGGATTGATCTTGAAATTATGATTATTGATACCTGATGATTTCATAGATCCTCTTAATCTGTATTCTTCGTTTTTCCATAATTTTTTGACGCTTTCAGATACCTTTTTTCTCAAAGTTTCATCCCAAATTGTACACTTTCCAAGTGCTCTGTTTAAGCATTCTTGTTTGTTAAAATTTTCCTTGATTAGATCATATTCAAGTTTTAATGCATCTTCTTTATTTTCGAAAACCTTAATTATAATTGGAGTGAAAAAATCGATCCCTTCCTTAGATATAATTTTTTTAATTAAGGATGAAGAGGTAAAATAATTTTTCCATAAATCGGTGTCGGGTGTACCTTCATAAGACCACCTAACTCCAAAATAAAATTCATTATTTTTGTTAATTATTTTGTATACGTAAGGATTTCCCATATTACAGGGGTTTTTTGATAACAAAGATAGTTTAATTAATTTTGTCTTCCAAAATCAATTGATAAAAGATTCAAAGATTCTTGTTGTTCTTCATTGTATGAATGCCTAAGGGTGATTGTTCCATTATCCAAATCAAACACGAATGATCCATCGGATCCTTCATTTATTTCCCACCCTCCGTGGAGATTTTCTAATTGTCGGTATGTCCAATCCTCAACAGATGAAGGTACTTCACTCATATCTTCAAATTGACTTTCAATATAACCACTATCCCCACTACCATTATACCTCAATTCATATTCGCCGTTCTCTTCATCAGCACTTTCACGAATATCACTTAATAATTGTGCAATTTCATCATCTTCAGATTCTTCTTCAACATTCCATTCACTTACCATTGGGTCGGAGGCTTCATACCATCCATAACTTTGGGTTGCATTTAATTCTTTGTTGACCGCATCTATTTCTATCTCGAACCTATTATAACTATAATCGTCAAGATATTGTATTTGATTTTCACAATGTTTAAGAATTTTTTCCATAGTCGGAAATATCCACTCTGGTATTTCAACAGACCAATTATTAGAAAAATTAGTCATATGGTTCATGCTAAGATCATAACTATCTACTTCCCAATCCAATAAACCTGTCTTCATTCCTGAAGCTCTAAGATAAGTCGATAACTTACCTAATAATTTTTTATCAATGTCATTTAATACTTCCATACAAATAAATATCAATCATTAAACTCTAATTTCACCGTTCTTAACATCCATTGTGGTCTTTCGTTTTTCATAATATTTGTTACCCATTCCTTCGCGGATGGGATATAATTATTACAATCTTCTTTTACGTGTTGTTCACCAACGTATCTCGTATAAACAACTTTACCATCAGAATTAGTAAACTCTGTCCCAAACCTTTGTTCCATTTCAAATATTCCCTCACTATGATGTCTGAACATTCTATGTAAAGAATCTCCGAGCCAAGATTTGGTTTCATCTAACCATTCGTGTAAATGAATGTAGTCTTCAGGTTTCCCACCAAATTTTTTGGCGGATGATTTTGCGTGTAAATTTGGGTGTGCCATAATGCAAAGATATATTAATTAAAACAAAAAACCCCACATTTTGTGGGGTTTTTTTATTGAAAAGTTAATTATTAGATGATACCCAAAAATTTCTTTTTCTTCAAGAGAACTTTTTTCTCTCCGATTTTAATACCGTTTTCGTAAACGTGAACTTCATACAATCCGTCAACAATATTGTTAAGGTCAATGTTAAAACTAACCAATTTTACTGATCCTGTCGTATAATCAACATTGCTTTTTGCAGTATACACCTTATCACCATCTTTGGTTAAGATAATTCCTGATTGACCAGCAATCTCAAGTTCTTTACCCTTTGGATCCACAACAACAAAATATACGGTCTTAAGACCACTTTTTGATATTCTATTTTCGTTGATAGTGAAAGAAAGTTTCAAGTTATCTACTTTTTCAGCAACTGAAGTTTCTTTACCTTTTGAATTCAATCCAACTGTGTAGAAATTAGATATTGATAACGTACTACCTAAATTTACTTTTTCTTCAGCCAATTCTTTTTCAGATTTCGTTGTTGCCAAAGCAGTGGTAAGTTCAGTCTTTTCATTCTGAAGAACAACGTTGTCATTTGTCAATTTAACATTATTCTCTTTGAGAACTACATTCTCTTTAAGGTGATCCTCGATCTTTACATTAAGTTGTGCAATCAAATCTTGAGCTTTAACCAATTCTTCTTTAGTTACTTTCGTTTTGTAAAGAATAGATTTAATTCTCTTTTTTAGACTGCCTAATTCTTTGTTAGTAGAAACGTTGAGGTTAGATAATTTGTCGATTTTTGATTCCGCATCATTTAATTTAGAAAGGGTCGTTTGGTGTTCTTTCTCCAACTCACTTTTGGAAGTCACTACTTGTACGTACTGTACTTCTTTTTCTTTGATGATGGTTTTTGATTTATTCGTAGAAAATACGATGTATCCTATTGATACCAATAGAAATCCTCCAAAAATAACAGATAACAATTTGTGATTAACTTTCATGTTAATTTTTTTTAATAGTTTATTGAATTTATTATAAATATTTCANTTTTTATCTAAAACTNTAGAAGATTATTTATCAATGGTTTTGATATTTATTAATGATGGAAATTATAATTTCAGAAAATCAGTTAAAATACGTATTAGAACAGGAATCTCCTGTGAAAATTCCTATAATTGTTAAATTATTTTCTTTATTAAATAAAGAGAAAAAAAACACAAAAAAGAAATCTGAATTGATTGAAAAACTGAAAAAGTTTTTACCATACTTCAATATTTCAGAAGATATGTCCCTTTTCTTAATTGAATTATATCTATTAAATTACCGAAAAGATGGTAATTATTCTTCTTTAACTTCCGATAATTTTATCGACCCAAGAAAACAGAAGGGATCTAAAACAAAAAATGAAAACGCCAGACAATATACAAAAGCACAAATGCCATTTAGGGGATCCAATCTGGAAGGATATTGGACTACAGATCGAAAAGGAGTTCCTTTTTACCTTGTAAAATCATATGGATGGTATCCTGTCTTCATTTTCAAGAACAACAAATGGTATGAAAATGCCGAAACATATTCATCATCTACTTCTAAACAAATGCACAGATCAAGACCTGTAAGTCATTATAGTGATTTTTTAGAATCTGAAATTTATATACTAACTCACAAAGAGATGAACATGCTTGAGAATGGTGCAAATCACGATGAAGTTATGAGAGATAAGATTGATTCGTTAAAAACTAACAGTGAAGAACTTCTGAGTAAGAAAAAACAATCTATATCACCACCATCTACCTCATTGCAGGATAAATATAAAGTAAAATATAAAATATCTTCCATTGACACTTCCAGTGGAAAAGGAATAATAACCGTTGATATTTTTGATGTTGTAAAAGCCCAAGGAAATAGTAGTTTACCAACACCAGAAAATTATCTAAAAAATGAACTAGGTTCTATAACCAAAGAAAAGGTTGAGTCAGATCTGACAAAAACCTTGAACATAAAATTCAGAAAATATATAGGGCGAAATATTGGGTGGTGGGCCGCCCTACCTAAAGATGCTCAGATTGAGTATAAATTCAATCACCTAAAAAATCAAAAATAAAAAAAGTGGACCTGGTCGGATTCGAACCAACGACCTTGAAATTATGAGTTTCCTGCTCTAACCGTCTGAGCTACAGGTCCAATGATGCAAAGTTATAAAATATTATTTGATTTCCAAAATAAATTAACAATATTTATAAAGAGACAAGATTGGAATCTTTTGGAACAAAAAAATAAATATGAGAAACCGGTGATAAGGAACAGGAAATTCCTAACCATAAACAATTAGGTAAAGATACTATCAAAAAGGGGCCAGTTATTGACCCCTTTTTTTATTTTTTCTATTTTTCAAAAAAATCTAATGGATAGTGTTTTAGTTTTGAATTTTGATTACACCCCACTGAATATTACCTCTATTCAAAGAGGATATATTTTAGTTCACAAAGGGAAAGCTGAAGTTGTTAAAGAACACGAAAATCCGATTTCAAACGGTTATAAGAATTACGTGAGACCTTTAGTAATAAGATTACTTTCCTATATAAAATTTTTTAGGAGAAGAAATAATCCGAATAGAAGTAAAATATACAAAAGAGATAATCATACTTGTGTTTATTGTGGATCANGTAAGAATCTAACTTTAGATCACGTTATGCCAAGATCAAGGGGTGGTACTAATGAATGGACTAATTTAGTAACATCTTGTATAAAATGCAATCTAAAAAAAGCTAATAGAACTCCCGAAGAAGCAAAAATGAATATGGCATATAAACCATATATACCGGATTATGTTTCAGATCAATTTCAGTATGAAAAAATATTGATGAATCTGTAATTCTCTTTTTTTATTTTTTTGTTATTCTATATTTCTAAAACAACATTTTATATGGAAAATGATCAATCAAAATATGAATCGGCATCTATAATTTTGGCCAAAGCACTTAATTTCATTTTAAGTGAAAATCAAGGGATATATCTAAAAATGCAAGTGGGTTTTGAAGATTCAAATCAGTTTGATAGTGTAATTGTATTCAGAAATAAAGATCAAATTAACATTTTCAAAACCGAGCATGATCTCGCAGATGGAACTTTAGTTAATATGGGTGAAAATAATGATAAAATTTATTAAAAATTATGAAGGTATTAGGATTTTCAAATGGACACGACAAAGGTGCTGTTATTATTGAAGACGGAAAGATAAAAGTAGGTATTAGTCAAGAAAGACTTTCAAGACTAAAGCATGATGGAGGATATTCAGGTGGACTAATTCCTTGGGATTCTATAAATTATTGTCTTAGTTATTTGGGATGGACATATAACGATTTAGACTTTGTTGTATATTCAACAACTGAAATGATTGATAATGTTCAACAACAATTTCAACAAAGAGTTAAAAACTTTAATATCAATAAACTCTTTTTTATTCCTCATCATTTAGCTCACGCTTATAGTTCTTTTTTTAGTTCAGGATTTGATGAAGCCGCAGTAATTGTTGCAGATGCATCAGGAAGCATCTTGAATTATCAAAATAAACTTCATAAATGGTATTCCAAGGATAGAACTGGTTTGTCCCCAGAAGAAGATTGGACGGAAGCAATTTCGATATTCAAATTCACAAAAAGTGGGTATGAAGAAGTTTATAAAAAATGGATAAAGTATCCTATTCCTGTAGAAACTGAAGATGAAACATCCTTGGGTATGTTGTATGGTCAGGGATGTAGACAACTTGTTTACGACCAAGACACAAATTCTTGGGCGGCGGGTAAATTGATGGGATTGGCGTCTTACGCTGATCGTGATATTGTAAATGACGCCGAGCTTTATGTTAAAGAATTAGATAACGATATTTTTATACCAAATAAGGCAATTTATCCTAGAGTTAATCACGAATCTGATTTCGCGGCAAGATCTTCTGTTGCAGGAATATACCAAAGAGAGCAAGAAAGAGCATCTTTAATTCTTTCAAGAATTGCAAAGAACTTGACTAATTCTGTTAATGTTTGTACTGCTGGGGGATCTTTTCTTAATTGTAATGCAAATCAAGCTATTGTAGATTCCGATCAATGGGAAGGTTGTTTTTTTGTACCTCCGTCTGACGATAGTGGTATTCCTTTGGGATGTGCGTGGTTTGCTTACCAAAAAATGGCAGATATTCAAAATAATCAATTACTTAACCCATATATAGGAAAAACTTATAGTCGTGAGGAAATTGTTTCCGCATTAAATTCTTTTTCACATATTCAATTTACAGAGTTTGATAATTTTGATGATTTAACTGACATAGTTTCTCATTACCTAAGTATTGATAGAGTTATTGGTTGGTACCAAGATGGATCTGAGATTGGTCCTAGAGCTTTGGGTAATAGATCTATACTGGCGTCACCGGCCAGAAAGTGGATGACAAATTTTATCAATTCAGAAATTAAAGAAAGAGAGTGGTATAGGCCTTTTGCACCTTCAGTATTACACGAGTATAAGAATGAATTATTCGAATCTCCTTATTTTTCACCTTATATGTTAACTGTTACCAAAGTGAGAGAAGAATGGAGAAATAAAATACCTGCAGTTACACATATAGATGATTCCGCTAGACCACAATCAGTTACTAAAGAAATGAATGAAAAATTTTATAAATTAATTAGTAAGTTTCACGAAAAAACCGGTATACCTTGTTTATTAAATACAAGTTTTAACGGCCCACACGAACCTATTGTTGAAACACCATTGGAGGCGATCAATACCTTTTTAAGACAAAAATTAGATCATTTAGTATTAGGTAATTTCTTTTTAACCAGAGTTTAATTTATGTATTTTTCATTAAATCAAGAAAAAATAGTATTCCATCAAAATAATGGAATTACCGTTAGAATTAACGGCCCTGAGGATCTTTATTACGTAGAAGTTAGAGAATTTTTGAGCGGTAAAAACCAATCTTTTTATTTAGATGGTTATCCTGTTTGTCTATCAGGCAAAGAGGGTGTGAAAACAGAATTTAATTTACCAATCAGATATTACGGAGATTTGGAAACCACAATATACAAATATATTGATGGTAAGAAATCGACCAGAGTTTTTACACATAGGTACAACGACTACGGTAAATTGGTGAGATTCAAATTTGATACAGAAAGTGTTAAAGATTCTGAAATTTGGTATGATTTAGTAATGGAATATAAAAAAATATATGGTTGTAAAGTCGTTATTGATAGTCCGTTTGATCATATTAATAAAAGAGTAAATAATAATTTTGAGTTAATAGATATTGATTATTATAAGACATATTACATCGGAAGATATCCTAAAGTATACGAAGAATGGAACCCCAAAATACCTCATAATGAAGGGGTTCGTTGGAAAAAATTATGGTCTTTTGAACACCCGAGAAATTGGGTTGATTTATCACCAGAAGAAATTGGAAAAGATATTTTAGGACTTTGATTATTTAATTAAAATTCCATATCTTTGTAAAAAATAGATAAAATATGGAATTAGGAAGAGAGTTTCAAAACTATTACGTTAAACATTTAGGTAAAAATTCCCTTGATTTACACTACTTAGGAAATCATTTCGAGAATTCTATGACTCCTTATATTTTAGAGGAAAGAGAAATGAGGGTAACACAGATGGACATTTTCTCAAGGTTGATGAGGGATAGATTGTTGTGGGTTGCTGGTGGAGTTGATGATAGAATGTCAACTGTAGTTCAAGCACAACTTATGTTCTTAGATTCTTCTGATAAAGCAGATATCACGATGCACATTGATTCTCCAGGTGGAAGTGTAAAATCAGGTCTTTCTATGGTAGATGTTATGCATTACATATCATGCGACATTAGAACTGTTAACACAGGAATGGCTGCGTCGATGGGATCTGTTTTATTAGGTGCAGGGACTAAAGGAAAAAGGAGTTCATTAAAGTTTTCTAAGACCATGCTACACCAAACTTCTGGAGGTGCCGGAGGTAATATCCAAGACGCAAGAATCAATTTTGTTGAATGGGAGAAAACAAATAAAATTTTGTTTGAACTATTGGGTGAATTTTGTGGAAAATCAGCAGAACAAGTTATGGAAGATTCATCAAGAGATTTTTGGTTAGATGCAAATGCCGCCCTCGAGTATGGGATTATTGATGAAATTGTTAAAACAAAAAAGAAGGGTAAATAACCCTTCTTTTTTTTAGAAATTAGAACACCCCCTTTTTTCTTTTTTCGATTTATATTAACAGTTTACTCTGTTAAGCCGTTGCTGGCTGAGTTTGTAAACCAGACACTACATTTTTTGCTTTTCCTGTAATTTTTGAAACCATTTCACAAACAACCCCTGAAAGTGAGGTTGTAAGTTTGGTGACGGTTTCACTATTATCTATCGCCTCAATTACCGTATTCCTCAAAGTATCTGCAAACACATTAGAAATACCTTTGGCTTGTTTATACTGAACAACAACCGCCTCAATCAACGCCTCAACCATAAGTTTTGTCATCAATTTACAATCATTTAATGATTTAATTGCGTCTATCGGATGCGAAGAAAAATAAGAGACCATAACTTTTCTAAAATAGTTATCAGGTATTCCAATTGCATTAAAAATAGAATTTACAATTCTTTCCATAAATGTTTGAAGAACACCTGGAAGTGCATTTCCAAACAAAGATTTCATTATATCACCTAATTGTTCATTTACCAATCCGGCCTCATTTAGATAAACAACCTCTGAAATGAAGTTGTTGAATATTTTATCTTTTTGGGATTCATCCAAAGAATCAAAATTTTTCAAAGTCTTTGGGTCTGCAATCATCAATAATCTTGATTCAATTATGTTTCTTTCGATCAAAAGATTTTCCTTTTGAGTTTTTGTTTCTACTAACTTTTTTCTAATATTTTTATTAAGTGACATATTAATCTAATTTCCAAGGTGATCTTAATGAAGGTGATATTCTACCTTCGAAGTTATCTCTAGTTCTAGACATAAATTCAATTATCTTGTTAAGTCTTGATGCGTTAAAGTCAACACCCCACTTCTTATAGAATCTTCTTTTACAATACATTGCTCTCGGCCTTTCTTTATCAAAGTATGCCTTGTCAAAATCCTCAGGTTTTG
>JGI25922J50271_10000381_pt1 | contig 12973 bp, 13 predicted proteins | sample LauGreSu1BDMLBDD_2_FD_50271 | JGI IMG/M metagenome (IMG submission 50271) | reverse complement strand
ATATTAATAATAAAAGTTGTTTATTTTCTGTTAAAGTATATGATACCATAACACAACTTAATTTTACTTATGATATAACTATAGAAGAAGGCAATTATGATATCATAAATTTTATGAATGTTATTAATCAATTATGCATAAATTATTTTACAATGACTTATGATGAAAGAAAAAATAAATACACTTATATATCTAATGAAAATGCAACTAAAATTATTTATATAAAACCATCAGCATATAATAGTAAATATTTCGGATTGCCTGGTAATACATATACAATTATTCCAAATGGTGATCCATTATATTCATCAATAATTAATATGAATAACTGGTCAATTATTATTGTTAAAGTTATAGGTTTAGTTGAAGTTAATAAGACATTAGATAATTTTAATAATAATATAATGACGAAAGGTGATATATGTGCTATAGTCAATAGACAAGATACAGCCGTAAATGCTTTAATTAATTGGAGTGATATTAATAATGCATTTCAAAAAAAAATAAGTAATACTGATATTAATTATTTGAACTTTCAATTTTATAATGAATATAATGAATTGCTGACTGATATAAACGACTGGTTATTAACTATAAGAATTAATATTAAAGATAAAGTTTAAATTCTTTGTTTATTTTTTTTTAAAAAAGCATTAGCAGCAATCATAGGTAAAAAATTCACTGATGATGTAGGAGCTGCAGTTTCTTTATAAAATGGATTTGAAGTATTTTTTTTTTTTAAAAAAGCATTAGCAACAATTATAGGATCTGTTAAAAAATTTACTGATGATTTAGGAACTCCAGTTTCTTTATAAAATGGATTTGAAGTATTTTTTATTTTATTCATCATCTCATTTTGTCTATCTTTTTTCTCAATTTTATTTTGTTTAATTTTTTTTTCAATTTTATTTTGCATAGATTTATTTTTAATTAATTGACGAATATTTGCTTGACTTGGTGTTAATGATAATTTAACTGTTTTAATTAGTTTATTTTTTTTTTTTATTTCTTGTTCTGTATATTGAGGAGGAACTGCAAATCTAGCTTCATCAACTCTATTTCTTGCAAGTTTTCCTCTAATTGCTTGTTGAATAGTATTTATACTAGCATTTTCTTGTTCTGTATATTGAGGAGGAACAACAAAGTTATCATTTGTTGCAAGTGTTCTTCGAATTGCTGATTGAAGAGTTTTTGTTGCATTAGTTTCTTTAGCTTCTTTAGCTTTTCTTCTTCCAATTTTTCCTCGAATTGCTGCTTGAATTTTTTGTTCTGGTGTATATTCAGGAGCAACAACAAAGTTATCATTTGTTGCAAGTGTTCTTCGAATTACTGCTTGAATTTTTTGTTCTGGTGTATATTCAGGAGCAACAACAAAGTTATCATTTGTTGTAAGTGTTCTTCGAATTACCGATTGAAGAGTTTTTGTTGCATTAGTTTCTTTAGCTTTTCTTCTTCCAATTTTTCCTCGAATTGCTGCTTGAATTTTAGTTGCTAATATATCTTCATTTGGATTAGATGTAGCCATTATTTGTTGTCCTAATTTTCCTGTTTTTTTAACACAGCGTTTTGTTTTAGGGTTTTTGACATAGTCAGACTTACATTGTTTTTCTGGTGGTATATAACCATTTGCTATTTTTTTTCCAAGGGGGCTATTTTTTTTTACATAACGCCCAGTCGTAGGATTTAATATTTTATCCATTATAATCTAATTATATAATATATTTTTTTTAAAAAGATAAATAAAACTATTATTTAGATTTATAAATAAAACTATTATTATTTAGATTTATAAACATTAATTTTAGATTTTTTTAATAAGAAATCTTAAATAATCTTTATAAATTTTAAAATTTATAAAAGAATAATTAAAAATCTAGAATAATTACATTTATAATATTCATTTTTAGATTTTTAATAATAGAAATCATAATTTATTATTATTAAAANGCGTTAATATANCTTTAAATGAACTATTTAAATAATAATTTTATAATATAGAATGGATGAAATACAATCTAAAATTATTAATATGATTAGTGATGAAGAGATTAAAAAATATTTAGGTGTTGAAGGTTATAATAATATTATTAAATATAGTGATTTAGATAATTATAAAAGTATTAATAAGTTTTTACCAAAGATATATGATTATAAAATAATATTAATAGAAAGTCAGCAAAACACAGGACATTGGGTTGTTATTCTTAAATATAAAAATAAAGATAATAAAATAGTTATTGAATATTTTAATTCATATGGAATGAAACCAGAAACTGACTTATCATATATTAATAGTAATATGAATAAGATATTAGAAAATGATAAAGGAAATTTAAAACAATTATTAAATAATGCTACATCAAAAGGATATGAAGTTATATATAATAAAAAGCATTTTCAATCTTCTAATAAAAAAGTTAATACCTGTGGTAGATGGTCTATCTTACGCATAATGATGATGAAAAATTATAAAATGGACTTAGAAAAATTCAATTCTTTTATAGATCAATTGAAAAAAAAATATAAAGTTAAAAGTGATATTATTGTAGCAATGCTTATTCCTTAATTCTTTAATTTCCATATTCTTTTATATTCTATTAATAATTGTTTTAGATATTCATCAACTTTATCTCTTCTATTATTATGATATTTTATAAACTTCATATAATCATTTTTCTTTTTTTCAGTTGCTTCATTTTTGCGTTCTATAACATCAAATGATATATCATTTAAATCATTTATAATTTCTTTAATTCTATCCATTTTTAAGTTAATAGAATAATTACTTTCATCAATTTCTTTAATAACTTTATCAATATCATAAAAATATGATGGTGATATTTTAGGTAATAATTTTATTAATTCTCGTTCTAATTTTGTTCTCTTCTCTTCTTTAGGTTCGTTAATATCTATAATCAATTTTTTTTTAGGTCTTCCTCGTTTCTTTGGAGGTTCATTTGGATCTTTCTCTTGTTTTTTTTTAATACATCTATTAGTTTTAGGATTAAGAATTTTACCTTCAGGACATTCTTTTGGTTTAGCTTCTTTTGGTTTAGGTGTTGTTTTTTTCTCTGGTTTAATCTTGATACATCTTCCTGTTTTAGGATTAAGAATTTTACCTTCAGGACATATTTTAGGTTCTTTTGTTTTCTTTTTCTTTTCAAATTCGTTAATATTTATATTCATATTTGTATCATATTGACCTGTATTTAAATATTGATTAAAAATATTAATTCTTTTATTATTATATTCTATAAATAATAATATCTTCTTTTTTTTATTTTCATTCTTAGTATCATTTAATACTTCATCTGCAATAGATGATGCTTCATTTAATTCATCAAATATTTCTTTAATACTTTTCTTTATTTTTTTTTCTTTCCTATTTTCACTTTTCATTTTTTCAATACCATTTATTTCATCATAAATACTTGATATAAATTCGTGTGGTATTAAAGTTGTTGGAATTATCTTTTTTAATTTATTTTCAATATCCATTCTAATATTACATACTAATTTATTTTTTAGAAACTCCAGACATAATTAAATTACCTCTTAATAATAATCCATCATCATAATCTTTATATTTTAATTGACTATCATTATATTTAATTTGGTCAAATTTATTTATTAATTCTTCTAAATCATCTTTCTTTTTATTAAGTTTATTTTTATCTTTATTATCTTTTGATAATTGTTTAAGTTCTATTATAGCTTCTTCAACTTGTTTGCGATATTTTGCTTTTTCTTTAGGATCTATATTATATTTTTTATAAACTTTAGGAGGTGAAGGTGGTGGAGGTGGTGGAGGTGGTCTTAATTTTAAAATAATATTTTTTAATTTATCAACAATTTTATTTTTATCAGTAGTTATAGTATTGTCATAAGATTTAGTATCTTTACCTATATTTTCTTTAGCTTGTATTTTATTATAATATAAATATAATTTATTTATTTTATTAAAATTATAAATATATACTTCTACTAATTCTTCTATACCATTTTTATAATCTTCTACTAATTTATTACCATATCTAATAAGAGTTAATAAATCTTCTTTAACATCTTTTTTCTCTTTAACATTTACAACTCCTTCTTTTATTGTTTTAATCTTTGTTTTAGGTTGTTTTTTCTCTACTATTGATTTTATCTCTTCTATTGATTTAGGTTTTTGTTCTTTAGGTTCTTTAGGTGGTGGAGGTGGTGGAGGTGGTGGAGGTGGTGGAGGTTGTAATTCTTCATTTTTAACTATTTTTTTCCCAATAGCTCCATCAGCTTTTACACAGCGTCCTGTTTTTGGATTTCTGATCTTACCTGATGGACAATCTTTAACTAATTTAGATGGTAATTCTTCACCTTTAGCTATTTTTTGTCCAATAGCTCCATCAGCTTTTACACAGCGTCCTGTTTTTGGATTTTTGATTTTACCTGGTGGGCATTCTTCATTTTTAGAAGTCTTTATTTTTTTTGGTTCTGGTTCTGGTTCTGGTTCTGGTTCTGGAATTGGAACCAAAACTTCTTCTATTTTATTTGTTTCTTCTATATATTCATATTGAATTTGTTTTTTTTCTTTAATTTCTATATCTTTTTCAACATTTAAATCAATAATAAAATCAGGGATCTTATCTAATCTAATGTAATACATAGATACATTAGTTTTCATTTCTTTTGCAACTCGTTCTTCTGCTCGAAATCCTGTATTTAATTCTATAAAATCTCCTTTATTATTTGCTTTTAAGTCTTCCAATAATTTTTTAAATCTTTTAAATTTAGTTGATTTATCATAAGTAAATTTAGATGATATTATACCTACTAATACTCCATTATCATTAAGCATATTATAAGCTTTTACAACAAAATCTATATCGTGTTTATTACCATCTTTAGTTTTAATATTAAATGGTGGATTCATAAAAATATAATCATAATTATATCGTGATGAATAATTTAAAAAGTCTGCATTAGTCCAAATAACATTATCAATATTCTCATATATAACTTCTCCTATTTGATGAAATACTTTATTTATTTCAATACAGTCTATCATATAATTAGCACTATTTGCAAGTGTTAATAATTGTCCAATTAAATTACCAATTCCTGCAGTTGGTTCAAGTATTTTAATATTTTCTCTTTCATCATCTTCAATTCCTGATAGTTCTATTAATTTTTTAGCATAATTACTTGGAGTAAAAAAAGCATTAAATTTTTGTATAGTTTCTTTATCAAAATCAAATAGACTTAAAATATAATCTAATGGTTTTTTTTCTTTTAATGCTTTTCTTATTTCAGTTCTCATATCTTTAACATCTTCTTCAAAAATATTACTTTCTTTAATTTCAATTAATGTTGATAATCTATCTAAATTTTTATTATTTTCAATTATATATTTCTTATAAAATTCTTGATATAATTTTTGTTTTAATTTTATTTTTTTTTCTTTTGACAAAAACTTGCCTTCTGCTTCTATATTTAATATTGTTTGATTAAAGCCTTTAATAAATTCATTATTTTCAATATTATTAACATCATCAAATGATGGTAATTTTAATAGTCTTTTTTCAAAAGTATTAATATCATTTAATTTACTAAACATTCTTAGATACATATCTATATCTCTTTGACGCTTTTGATTAATATTAGTTGCATTAAAATAATCTTTAATATTGCTACTTCCTGTAGTTTCAAAATTATTTATACCTATTTTATTCATAACTTCATTAGCTTTATCTATAAATGGTTTAGTTAGTTTAATAGCATCTTCAGCGGTTTGTGATTTTAACAATGAATTCATTATAGGTAAATATACATTAACTTTTGATTTATTTCCATTTTTATGACTATCTAAACGAATAGCTCGTGCTATTACTTGTTCAGTTATTGCATAATTCCAATAGGGCGTAAATACTATAAAATTATTTGTTTCTTTAAATGATATACCTTCTTTTATTGCTAATGAAAATATGATTAATTTAATTTTATCTGTATTATATTTATCTATAACTTTTTGTTTTTCTCCTTTTGATAATTCACCACTAATTAAATTATATGTTATCTTATTTTTAGTTAATAAATCTGTTAATATACTTATTTGTTTATCAAGAAATTGCACATATATAAGTGTTTTTTCATCTTTATGTTCTTTGAGAAAATTAATAACCCAATTTACTTTCTCTGTGCTTCCAAAAGTTCTTGTATTAATTAAAAATGGATCTTCTTCAGGATCTGGTAATAATGCTGGATCATCATATGTTATTATAGGTGTAAAATGATATTCTACTCTTGGCATTAGTTTTAAATTTTCTCCACCAATTCTATAAAATGATATTAGACCTTGATAATAATTCTTAAAAGCTTCTTCATCTTTATACATAATATTATTCATTTGTTCCATATCATATTCAACTAATGGTGTTTTATTATAACCTAATGATATTACAGTTTCTAAATCATATGGACTATTAACAAATAATGTCCCTGTCATAAATAATTTTTTTATAACATTACCACTTGTTTTTAGTAAATTTTCACTTAATACATTTCCTTCTAATTTTACATTGCCTGTGCTTGTCCATTTTAGTCCTTTACGCACTTTATCTGTTTTTGATATCAAATTTCTTAAATTATGTATTTCATCTATTATCATTAATGAATTATCTTTAAAATCATATTTAGTTCTTACCATCTGTTGATATGACGCAAAATTATAGATATATTCACCATTCCTTTTTATTGTTGGATCTATACCATAATTAAACATCAATCCTATTGTATTTAAAACTAATGATGCTGGTAATATAAAATATACAAATGATTGTGGATTAAGTCTTGTAAATTCTTCTGCACAAGTAGTTGCAATTATAGTTTTACCTGTTCCAACTCCAAAATATAAAATTAATAATTCTTGTGCTGATACAGACCAATTTTTAATAATTCTTTGTTGATAATCACGATATTTATCATAATTCCGTTCAAATGCAGTCTCACCAAATGGATCATACTCAAATAACTGTTTATTTACCATATTACCAAATGCATCTTTTTTCTTACCCTGATAATATAAGCCTTTATCAGTTTTTAAAAATTCTATAATATTAATTATAGTATATTCACTTATTGATTTTTGACTTTGTATATTTCGTTCTTTTGCTCCACCTTTTAAATTAGTATCAAGATAATCAAATATTTGTTGTTTTGACATTTTATGATAATTTTTAAAAGCGTGTTTCCATTCATTTTTATTTTTACTGATAATATCTAAAACATTATTTGTAGATTTTATTGTTCCTCCGATTTTTTTACCTAATAGACAATTGCAAATATCCATTTATTATATTAAGATAAAAAAAAAATTGTTATTATAGTAATATAAATAAATGAATGATAAATTAAAAATGTTATTAACGGTAAGTGTNCCTCAAAAAGTGCTTGAATTAGCTAAGAAATATTTTGATAATAATGATGTTAAAATTTATTTATCACCTGCAAAAAATAAGAAATATAGGCTATTTAATCCTGCTGGAAAAGCTGTTGATTTTGGGGATATTAGATATCAAGACTTTACATATCATAATGACCTAAAAAGAAAATATGATTATTTAAATAGAACTAAGAATATTAAAGGAAACTGGAGAAATGATAAATACTCTGCTAATAACCTTAGCCGTAATCTTCTATGGGCTTAATATTANCCATTCATCAAANGTTCTTTCAATATCTACCCATTCATTTTCTGGCATTTTTAAAGTNATAGGAGGATAAGTATGTCTTTTAGGNTCTTTTTTTATTTTTATTAATCTTTTTTCAAGGTCTGATATTTTCATTAACATTCTTATTATTATTAAGATTTATTATTCTTGTATNTAATTNATCAAATCTTTCTTGATTAAGTTTGTCATTTTCTTCTAATTTCTTTTGAATATTCTTATTGCTTTCTTCTAATTCCTTTTGAATATTATTAGTGCTTTCTTCTAATTTCTTTTGAATGTTCATAGTGCTTTGTGTTAGTCTCATTCCTATTATATTGATTTTTTTATTTTTTTTATATAGATATTAGTTGCCATATCTTTGCTCGTAGCCATAGCCTCCGTATCTTCTTTTAGTTCATTTTGCAAATGTCCATATTTATTAGTTAAATATGCACGGCGTAATGCAGATGCTCCTATTTTTTTTTTAAATATTTTATTTAAAATTAGGGTCATTCCATTAGTCCCTTTTATCTCTGTTTGTTTTTTATAGTCAAAAAGGAGATATCCATCATTTTTAATATTATTTGCTTTTATATGAAAATCCAATATTTCTTTTAAATCCGATGGGACNTCTATTTCCTGTAAGTTATAAGTTCCTCTTGTTTTATAATTATTAAAATAAAATTTAGACCCATCATAATAATTATAATCTTTTGATAAGTCTTCATTAAACTTTTTTATTAACTTCATTAATTGATAGTCTTTATTGCGTCTAGGAGGAATGAGAGTATAAAGAGATAATATCACATAATCTTGATAAGCTTGTTTATTTGCATCTCTATTATCTTTAATTCTTTCTTGAACTTTAGCTATTTCATCTTTAGTTATAACATCCACATTCTCATTTGTTTGGTCTTGCAATGAACTATTATAACCATCTAAAATTTTAGAATAATCTTGATATAATTTCTTTAGTTTTTTAGGAGGTTTTTTATCTTCTTTAGTAAGACAAGCAAGGACACTAACTATTGATATTAAATAACTTCGTTGGGTTGTTTCTTTTAAATGTTTGATTTTATCTTGTATTTTTTCTATATCATATAAATAATTAATATTTTTTATAGATTTATTATCATTTAAAATTCTTAATTTTGTCTTATAAAGGTTTAGCGATGATTGAGTTATTTGTTTGCAACTGAAGATTTCATCAAAATTCATTTAACTTATTTATATTTATATTAGATTTTATTTTATTATTATTTAATAAGTGATGATTACTGAAAAACAACTTGAACTCCTTAAAACTTATAAAGAGAAGTCATATATTAATTCTCTTTTAGCCGAACAATCCTATAATTATTATAATTGGATTAAAAATGCTGTGAATATACCTTTGATTATTTCCAATACTGCTATGGTTTGTATTAATAGCATCATTACTGAACAAGACTTACTGAAAATATTGAATATNATTCTTAATTCNTCAACAGGTCTTATATTATCGTTAATATCAAACTTTCATATTCACGAATGCATATCTNTATTTAAAGAGATACAAGATAAATTCACAAAACTTACAAATGAAATTGACACTAAACTAACGAATGATATTGAGAGTATAACTAATGAATATATTAATAATGTTGTTGAGGATTATCAAGCTATAACTGAGACAATCAAATATTCTTATCCTAATAAAATTAAGAAAAGAATAAAAAAACAATATGAAGGAAAGATAACATTGCCAACATCTTTAAGTGTTGATATTATTGAAATTTGTGATGATAAAATAAAATGTTGCAATAAAGCTTAATTTCATTTTTTTTTATTTATTATAATAAATATGAGTTTTGGTTCCTTAATTATATTTGATTTAAAGAATTGTTTAAATATAAGCAATTTAAGTGATAAAATTGTTTTACAATATTTTATTAATAATCTAGTCATTGATATTATGAATATGAAGAAAATTGGAGAAACTCAATTTGAATATTTTGAGGCTAATGATTTTAATATTAAAAATGGGCTTGTTGGTTATAGTATAACACAGATAATATCTATGAGTTCTATTACTATTCATATTTGCGAAGGTAAAAATGATGTCTATATCGACTGTTTCACCTGTTGCAAAATTAATGATGATATTATGAATAAAATTAAAGAACTTATATTTTTTGTATTTAATCCCTCCTCCTACACCAATAATATTATTGCAAGATAATATTAAAAAAAAATAAATAAAAACTTAACATTTGAATAGTCCTGATTTAACAAGAGCTTTCTCTCCTTCTCTTTCATATAATTCAAGAACTATATTTTTTAATCTACTTTCAGGCATCATTTTTAACTTTTCTTTAATACTATTTTTTGGGCTTTTATATACCTTACAATCTTTAAAGAGGTTATGGGTGCTTTCTCTGGTCATTTGCTTATTTTTATCTTCTTGAAAAAAGTTATGTAGTTTTCTTCTTGTATCATAATATTTTAAATCAAACATCACTTAAATATATTAACGCATATTGTCCTTATATCATTTTATGCCGTTAAAATGTATATAAAGATAAGTCGTTATTATATATTAACGAACACACAATGAACCCTGCCTACCTTATGACCCTTATCCTTATTAGCCTTATGACCTTTACTAATGCTACTACTACTAATGCTACTATTTATACTCCTAATATGATTGTTAGCTATATCCCTGTTGAATATACCACACCTAATGGAAATATTGGATATCTGATTATGCCTTCTTATACTTATATTAATGTTAGTTCTAATGATAGTTTTAATAATGATAGTTTTAATACTCCATCTTTTTTTACTGAGTTAATCGGCTTTATCTGTTATATTTATTCTTATAAATACATTATTTCAAATGCCTATTTTATTATCGTTAATATTAAAAGTTTTATCAAATATTTAGAGACTGTTGAACCTAAACCTGAACCTAAACCTGAACCTGAACCTGAATTCACTATTCCTACTATTAACATTAAAGAAGATATTATTGTTGATGAGGATGAGGATGATGGAGATAATAATCAATCTATTTATACTACTCCTAATAATTATTGTATGACTTTATTTGATATTGATGGCGTTAAAATTGATGATATTGTTTATAAGGGTAGTTGCTATATTGAGACTTATGACAATATTTTATTTACTTCTAATTATACACCTATTAAATTTAATGATATTACTTATAGACAATTACTAATTATTGCGTCTTTGTCTATCATTAAGAAAAATAGTTATAATATCGATGCTTCAAGTGATATTAATATTGATACTGATAAGACTTATAACGGTCTTCAAGTAGTTAGTATAAGATATTCATAATTGTTATGGTAGGGGGTGTTTATAAGTTCCCTTTTATCTTTCTTTTTCTCCTTTTGTCTTACAAGCAAATTTTGATTATTTTATAAGAAAATGGGGCAAGTCTGGGAACTGGAAATTTCAACTTTTTAAAACTAGCTCTCCTATTTTTAATATTATAATATTTGATAGAAGCAATGACAATACTTATTATTATTATATATATATAACTTAAATATATAGATAGAATAACGGTAATCAGTATAATAAGTATATATAATATATAATAGTCATTAATAGGCTACTGTGCAACGGATTGGGCAACTCCTATTTTTGACAATAAAGTCTAAATTGTATAAAATAATATTTTGTGTTGTTGCAACATAATTATAAAATTTATAAAATGGGATCAATATTTAAAGAGGATAATATTTTCGCTTTTAATATATACACAGTTTTTTATAAAATATTTAAGAATGAATTATATATACATATTAAATGGATCTTAACGATAAACCAAAATTTGATAGAAAAGAATATAACAGACTTTATCGTGAAAAAAATAAAGAAAAAATTAATAATCAAATTAAAGAAAGAAATTATAATCGTTATCATAATGATGAACAATTCAGAAAACAATCTATTGAACTTGCTAAGATTTCTGTTAAAAAACAAAGAGAAAAAAAAAAGTTATTATTATGATTGATATTCTTTTAATAATTTTATATCAAATTTATAGCATTCATCATTACCTTTACATATTCTTTTTTGTTTTGTGCTATATTTTATAGCATCTTGATATTTTTCAGTATTCATAATTATTTGACATACTTTTTGTTTAAACGCAAAATGAAACTTTTTAGAAGTCATAGTTTCAATCTTTTTATTTTCTCCATTTTGTTCTAAATATGCTTCAAATTCATTCCAAACAGTTTTATAACTAATTTTAATAGGTTTATCAATTAAATCAATATCATTACTATATTTATTAATAAAATAATAAAAGAAATCCCAGGTAATATCACGATTATATTCTTGTAAATCTTGATATAAATCATCTGTTGTTGGTCTATATTTTTGAAATAATCTTTGAGGGACATAATCTTCAATTGGAAATGTTTTTAAATAATGATAAATAGATATTATAGCTTCTTCATTATTAACGATATTTTCAACAAAATCAAGAAAATATTGTTTATCATTATGTTTTTTATTATTACAACTAATTACACAAAATCGGCGATCATTATCAGCTACATTTACTGAATTAATATTATTAGTGCTACAAATATAATTTGCATAATTAATACCATTAAATGCCTTTAATCCTTTAGGTTCAAAATCTCTTTTAGCATCTGTAATTCGTTGTTTGAACATTTCACTATTTGCATATGTATCTTTACCTTTGATTTCATTTAATACTATAAATAGTTTTTCATATTCTGCCATAGAATGTTTGCCAAATAATTGATTAGATACATCAGTAATATAAAAGGTATATTTACTATCTACTAATTTTTCTATTAATTCACATAAAATAGATTTACCCACACCTTCCATCATTGAATATAAAATAATGCAAACTTGACTTCTAAATGCTGGATATTGAATGATATTAGCTATCCACGATAATAAATAATTACAATAATTATCTTTCTTTCCTACAAGATTATAAATATAATCCCTGAAATGATTAATATATTTATCATCTTCTATAGGTATGATTAAATCATTATCAAATCCTAGCCAAGTATTAAATTCATCATCATTATGAACTAAAGGAGGAGGCGTAAATACCAAATTATCATATTTACGAATATTAACATCTTTTATCCAAAGAGAGAAAAAAGGTATTTCTTGTAGAAATTCATTTTTAGTCCCTTCATTCTTTAAAATCGTTGCTGGTATATGTTCATAAGATTGGCATAATTGCTCTTTACTTTGTAATTCATATCTATTTT
>JGI25922J50271_10000380_pt1 | contig 12995 bp, 10 predicted proteins | sample LauGreSu1BDMLBDD_2_FD_50271 | JGI IMG/M metagenome (IMG submission 50271) | reverse complement strand
AACGATTTTTTCACCAAAAGCATGCTTAGGGACTTTTGTTTCGATGAATGACATCAACTCGCCAACTCTTTGCTTTCTAAGTTCCAAGACTGCCTTTACAAGCTCTTCCTTTGATGGATAGTATTTGTAAAGCGTTTTTTTGCTCATACCCATTCGTATCGCCAAATCGTCCATCGATATCCGGCTAAATCCATATTGCATGAATTCCTGCATCGCGGTCATTAGCAATCTCTCGCTTATGAGATCATCCTTGGTTTTGTCCAATTGCTCTTCTATCATAGAAATACTCACACAATTTACACCTTAGAAACTCTAATTGTTCCTATAGTTTCCATCAAAACTATTCTATTTGGCCATATTCACCAAATTTTCAAGAAACCATTAACACGCTCAATGAATTATAAGTTTCCAGTTTTCATTATAATGATGAGACCTCGAATTCGTAATTTTGCCTGAACAATTAAGGAAATCAAGTATGACACACAAAGAATATCTCGAACTTCATCATGATCGTTTCATTGGAGAATTGACTGAATTTTTGACTTTTCCCAGCATTAGTACAGCTCCGGAACATGCAGGCGATGTCCGTGCATGTGGAGAATGGCTAATTCAGCATCTGCAATCCATCGGTATCAAGAATGCTGAATTACATGAAACTCCGGGCCATCCGATTGTTTATGCTGAACATTGTGAGGCAGGACCGGATAAGCCGACTGTCTTGTTTTATGGACACTATGATGTTCAACCCGTGGATCCCCTCGATCTTTGGACGAATCCCCCATTTACTCCTGTCTTTAGAGATGGCAAAGTATTCGCAAGAGGCGCAACCGATGATAAAGGGCAAGTATTTCTTCATTTGAAAGCCTTTGAAGCATTATTGGCTATTGATGGAACTTTACCCGTTAATGTCAAGATCCTCCTTGAAGGAGAAGAAGAAATAGGAAGCATCAATTTACCAGACTATATTGAAAATAATAAAGAGCGCTTGGCTTGCGATGCGGTTGTTGTATCTGACACTCCATTGTATGGACCCGGTCTTCCCTCTTTATGTTATGGGTTGCGTGGACTTTGCTATATGGAAATTCATGTACAAGGACCGAACAGAGATTTGCATTCAGGAAGTTATGGTGGCAGCATCACAAATCCAGCTAATGCACTCTGTGAAATCATTTCAAAGCTTAAAGATGAGCATGGTCGCATCACGATTCCAGGCTTTTATGATGATGTGATTGATTTATCAGTTGAAGAGCGAGCCGGATATGCCGCATTACCATTTGATTCCGAAGCATTCAGGAATGGACTTGAAGTGCCGGCATTGTTTGGAGAGAAAGGTTATACCACATTGGAGCATATTTCCGGAAGACCAACGCTCGATGTGAATGGACTCAATTCCGGATTCACGGGTATTGGCGCAAAAACAGTATTGCCTGCAAAAGCATCTGCGAAGGTTTCGATGAGACTTGTGGCAAATCAAGATACCGAAGATATCGCCAAGAAGTTCGCTGAACATGTGATGCATATAGCTCCCAAAACAGTCAAAGTGGAAGTCGTGAATTTACATGGTGCAAATCCCGTTTTGGTTGAACGCACGGGAAAAGGCATGAATGCTGCATCAAGAGCACTTCAAAAAGCTTATGGCGTAGAACCCTATTTCACCAGAGAAGGTGGATCNATTCCTGTNTGNATTATTTTNGATCAAAAGCTCAATGCACCAACAGTTCTGATGGGTTTTGGATTGCAAGATGANAATGCACATTCACCNGANGAGCATTTCTCATTGGAAAATGTTNNACTCGGNATGGAAGCATCATTGTANTTCTATCANGAAATGTCTTTATAAATACTACATAAGTGTCACATTGCAGTGAGGATGTTNGGACGCCGACTCATGTATGCAATCACTGATCATTACTCTCTACTTGCAAACTTCAAATTGCAGTGTCATGCTTGTTTGGCATGACGCATGAGATCTGAACGAATCGACTCTTCATGAGCGATGTGACACTGTTTTTAATTATACCATGAATATTACAATCATAGGTGCAGGAAAAAGTGGTCTTTCGGCCGCAAAACTTGCCTTAAAAGATGGCGACAAACCATTTGTTACAGAATCCGGATTGAATGATAAATATCAATCCACCATCGATATTCTGAGTGATGCAGGAATTCCTCATGAATTTGGCGGTCATACATCAAAAGCCTTGGAACNATGTGATTTGATCATCACTTCACCCGGTGTGCCACCAACTTCTCCAATNATTCTTGAAGCGGAATCACGGGGAATTTCCATCATTAGTGAATTGGAATATGCGGCATCGCATGTAAGNAATCCAATCATTTCCATTACCGGAACAAATGGGAAAACAACAACAACAGCTTTGACTGCATTTCTCTTCAATAATGCAGGCAAAAAGGCAATTGCAGCCGGAAATATCGGTACTCCTCTCAGTGATTTTGTACATGAGATAGATCCGACTACAATTCTAGTGATTGAAGCGAGTAGTTATCAATTGGATAGAATCAAAGATTATAAACCCAAAGTGGGAATGATTCTGAATATTACTCCTGATCATTTGAATTATCATGGAACCTTTGAGTACTATAAGAAGGCAAAGTGGAAAACTTCCTTGAATCAAGACGAGAATGATATTGTAATTTTGAATGCAGANAATCTCGATGCAGCAGCATGCGCCGAGATTTCAAGAGCGAATATTCAATTCTTTAGCATGAACCCCGTGCAGCAAGGGGCTTATATGCGAGATGATCATTTGGTATTCGCTACTTCACAGCATTTAGAGGAAGTATTAATGCCATTCAAAGATGTGCGCCTCCCCGGCGTTCACAATAGGTATAATTCTATGGCCGCCGCATTGGCAGCAAGAGCATTTGAGATCCGAAATGAAAATATTCGTGATGGTCTCATGCAATTTGCCGGTGTGGAACATCGCCTTGAGTTTGTCCGATCCTTCAATAATGTTAACTATATCAATGATTCCAAAGCCACAAATATCAATGCGGCATGGTATGCATTATCAAGTTATGCCGAGCCAATCATATGGATAGCCGGTGGTAGAGGCGATAATAATTCATATTCCGAATTGGATCCACTTGTTCAAAAGCATGTCAAAACAATCATTGCAATCGGCGAAGAACAAGAAGTGATTTTCAACCATTATTGCATAAGCAAACGATGCCTCAAAGCAAGAAGTCTGGAAGAAGCTACATTTCTCGCGGCAAATGAATCCAAAAGCGGAGATATTGTACTCTTTTCGCCTGCTTGCAAGTCTTTCGACATGTTTGCCAACTTTGAACATCGTGGTCAAGTGTTCAAGTCAGCAGTTCAGGCGCTCTCATGAAATCTCTTCCCAAAATACAAGAGGCTTTGCAAAAACTGGGATTAGATGCCTGGTTACTTCTTGATTTTCGCGGAAGCAATGCGATTGCTCATGAAATAATCGAAATGCCTCAAAACATGCATTGCACAAGACGCTGGGCAGTATTGATTCCGGCAATTGGAGAGATACAAACATTGGTGCATGCAATTGAGGACTTCACGCTCGCGCATCTCACCGCAAAACATACAATCTATGCCGGACATGAAGGTTGGCATCAAGGTTTACAATCTTTCATAGATCGTTATCCAAAGATTGCAATAGAATATTCTCCCATGAATGCCATTCCAACCGCATCAAAAGTTGATGCCGGGACAGTTGAATTATTGCGAAGCATGCAGGCAGACATTCATAGTTCTGCAGATCTTTTGCAAATGATTGCAGCAGTATGGACAGAAGAGCAATTGCAGGAGAATCTTGAATTCACTGCTCCCACGCTTGGCGCAATCATGCAAGAAACATTTGAGGAGATTCGTAGATCAATTCAGATTGCAGGTCAAGCAGATGAATATGCCATACAGCAATTCGTGATGAAACGCTTTGCCGATTGCGGACTCATGACATATAGCGAGCCAATCATCGCTAGAGACATCAATGCCGCCAGCCCGCATTATGCTCCAAGTTCTAAACAGTCATCACAATTCGGACATGACACGATTGTCCTTGTGGACATGTGGGCCTGTCCTGCGCATGGCAATGGCACCTATTCAGATATCACATGGATGTGTCATACAGGAACATCAATGAATGATGAAGAATCCCTCATCTTCAATACAATCATTCAAGCAAGAAATGCGGGCATTGCGCTGTTTGAACAGCGTTTCAATGAGCAGAAATCAGTAATGGGTTGTGAAATAGATGATGCAGTCAGAGCCGTAATAGATGATAAAGGTTTTGGTCAATATTTTGTTCATAGAACAGGACATAGCATCACCACAGAGACGCATGGTCCGGGGGCGAATATGGATAATTATGAAACCAAAGACACCAGAATCGTTCTGCCAATGACATCATGTTCGATTGAACCCGGTATATATATACCTGGCAAAGTTGGTATGAGAACTGAAGTAGACATGGTCTTCATGCAAGATGGAAGACCAATTGTATCTGGTAATACACCTCAGCAAGAAATGATGTTCTTGGGATAAATTCAATGCAGAAAATCACAGATCTCACAATTCTCTCAAGTACTTCATTGCATGTGAGTCATGATAATCCTTCGTTATTACTTGAAGAAATAAAAGCTGAAGTGAAAAAGGGTGATCGAATACTCATACTAGCATTATCAGGAATCGGCGATGCATTGATGTTCACTCCGGCTTTACGCTTGCTCAGAGATACATATCCCGATACTCAAATCGATGTCCTCACAATGTTCAAGGGAATTGAAGATATCTTCTCAGCCAATCCCGATATTTCGAATGTACTTTATTGGAATTTTCTCAAAGAATCACCGATCAAATCTCTGAAATTTATTTTTTCAATTCGCGGTACATATTCACATACCATCACGGCATTTCCGGCAAATAGATTTCATTATGCAATCGTAGCTCGACTGATTGGTTCAAATAAAAGAATTGGACATCGTTATATTCATGATTCAGTCACTCAGCTCAATGCATTGAACAATATTCTCCTTGATGAAAGAAATGAACTGCACAATTGNGAAGAGAATATTCGCATTGCATCAACACTTGGTGCTAGAATTCCTGAAACACTTCCNCCGATGTCACTTCACATAACCAAAGAAGATCAAGACTATGCAGTGGAATGGCTTGCACAATATAATTTCGTTCAAGACTCTTCCCTTCTCGGAATTCATGCCGGATCTGCAATCGTCAAGAATCAAATCAATAAGCGATGGAACCCCGAACATTATGCCGAATTATGTGCAAAGGCAAGCTCAGATTTAGGAATGAATATTCTTCTTTTTGGCGGTCCCGAAGAACAATCATTGAATGAACAAATTTCCACAATGATTCGAAATGGTCATCCAACTGCAAGGATAGAGATAGTTCAAGCTTCATCTCTCACCAAAAGTTTGGCCATCATGAACCATTGCAAAGCATTCATTTCCAATGATTCAGGTCTCATGCATTGTGCGGCGGCATTGCAATTACCAATGATCGCGATTTTCGGTTATACAAGTCAAGTGCATACAGCACCTTGGAATAATCTCAAGGCGGTTGTCGCAAGAAGAGATTTATCATGCAGTCCATGCTTCTATTTTTCTCCAAAACCTGCATCATGTCAATTTGAAGGAACAGAAAATGCATTCACTTGTATTCGCGATATTTCTCCCGTGGATATTTTTTATAGTTTGAAACAAATCATCTCATAAAATAGGTGTGAAATGAAAAGAACAATACAGTTATCAGTTATTGCATTACTTGCAATCATTGGAACATCCTTTGGTTTTCTGACAAAAACAACAGAAGAATCTTCTTTGAGGGATCAATATTCAGATATCACTTCAAAGATCATTGTTCGTGCATTACAAGACAGTAATGCTCATCAAAGACTCTCCATCATGTGTGATACATATGGTCCACGACTAAGCGGAAGCAAGAATCTTGAACAAGCGATTGACTGGATTGTTGCAACCATGAAGAAAGATGGATTTGATACTGTCTATACTGAGCCCGTGAAAGTACCCCATTGGGTTCGAGGTAATGAGTCTCTCACACTCAATTCTCCCTATCAAAAAAATATGTCAGTTCTTGGTCTGGGTGGAACTGTTGCAACCGAAGCTTCAGGAGTTTCCGGCGAGGTAATCACGGTCAAAAGTTTTGATGAATTAACAAAACGCTCCAAAGAGGTTAAAGGTAAGATTGTTCTATTCAATGTTCCCTTCACGAAATACGGTGAAACTGTTCGCTATCGCGTAAATGGAGCATCTGAAGCCGCAAAGCATGGCGCAATCGCAAGTTTGGTTCGTTCTGTCGGACCTGCCTCTATGTATACACCTCATACAGGTGGAATGAAATATGCTGATGATGTCAAAAAGATACCGCATGCTGCAATTTCCCTTGAAGATGCTGAAATGTTATCAAGACAATGTGGCCTTGGTTTAAAACCAACTGTCACTTTAAAGCTTGAAGGAAAATTCTTGCCTGATGCCAATTCAAGAAATGTCATTGCAGAGATTCGTGGTTCAGAAAAACCCGAGGAAATTGTTGTATTTGGTGGACATATTGATTCATGGGATGTCGGACAAGGTGCAATGGATGATGGCGGCGGATGTATCGCAGCTTGGGAGGCATTGCGAGTGATCAAGCAATTGGGATTGCGTCCGAAACGCACTTTGCGTGTATGTCTTTGGACAAATGAAGAAAATGGCTTGATGGGTGGAAAGACATATGCGAAACTTCATGCAAAAGAAATTCCTAATCATGTGCTTGCAGTGGAAAGTGATGCCGGAACATTCAAACCCAGAGGTTATGATTTTGGAGGAAGTGTTCAAGGTCTAGAAATGGCCAGAGAATTGTGCTCACTCCTCGGAAAAATTGATGCCTCATCATGTGAAGAAGGTGGTGGCGGCGCAGACATCGGACCAATCATGGAACAAGGTGTACCCGGAATGGGACTTATCGTTGATGATTCGAAATATTTCAATTATCATCATACTCAAGCAGACATGGTTGACAAAATTGATCCAAGAGAATTGGCTTTATGTACTGCATCAATGGCTGTCTTAACCTATGTTGCAGCGGATATGCCGAAACGCATTCCGAGGAAGTGATTCAAATCTCACATACATATTTCCTTTATCCAATGAAGCAATTTCAGAAATTTACTGCCATACTATTAGCCGGCATATTCTGCAATATGAGTCCTATGCACTCCTCTGCGCAGGATGCTTCATGTCTTTTCAAGCATCCATTATGTTTTTATGCAACAGACATTCTGAGTTATTTACAAGTTCTTCATAAAAATTATCGATTTGAAGAAATGCTACCTTTCCTCTATGAACCAAAAGAACTTAAAATGACGGGAAAGTCAAAAGCATTGAAATCCATTGAATCAATGAATTTTGGATATGAATTTCGTAGAGTGGGTATCAAAGAAGAGCAAAAGGGAGTTTCTTGGAGAATCACCTATCAGCGTACAATTTTTGGTACTTCAGAAACCTTTACTGTGAAATGCAAAAACATTGCCGACACTACAAGACTCCTCATGAATAGTACACAGAGAAGAACCGTTTTTTATCGTAAAATGCCATAAATAGGTTTTTCACACAGATATTTATCATCAAACAATACGATTTCATTTCGATTGTTTGGTCTGATTCTTGATAGAAATATACTTTGCCTAAGGGCCAATTTGTCAATCACTTTTTCGGTAGAATTATGACTGTATTATTACTAATCATTGCGAGTATTTCATTCTGGGGTTGTGAGAGGAATCAAAGATCACAAGAACAGCAATCAGAATTACATGCAGAGACAATACAGATATCAGATTCGATAAAGAAGGAAAAGTCTCAACAACCAATATCCGAATTACCAAGGGGATTAGATACAACCATTGACGAATCCTCCAGATTCATTGCGGGTCTTCCACTTGCAAGCAATAGATTGAGTGGAATGTCTCAAAACCAATTTTATCAATCACATTCCAAAAGATTGATTGAATTATTCAAGCGCGTCAAATCAAAGAGACTGAATGCGATGTCTGGATTTTCACAGGCAGAGCTTGCTTCAGATAAAATTGGTGAGGGCACTTTATTCTATCCTTTCAGTGGACCCGATGCATTGCATGCGGTAACACTCTTCCCCAATTACAAGCAATATGTTTTCATTGCTTTTGAGCCACCTGGATCATTCAAGAAATTCTCATCACGGGATACAACAGGCATACCTGACTATTTGCAATCGGTGCAGATTACCATCAATGAAGTGACCAATTACAGTTATTTCATCACAGATAAAATGCGTAAATACATCACTGCCGAAAAAGTGGATGGTGCTTTGCCGCTCATCGGATTATTTCTTGTGCATACAGATCATAAACTCATTGGGCATGGAAAGAGATACTTGCATGCCAATGGATCGATTGATTCCAATCCGCGTGATACTTCAAAGATACCCGTGCAAGAAGTAAATGATATATATTTCACGAAGAATGGTTCGACATATATTCAGAGATTGACATATATTTATGCCAATCTTGGGAATGGGGCTTATGCAGGGAAAATTGGATTTGCGAATAATACTCCCCTTCGAAATTACCTTACATCAATGAAAGGTTTTAATACCTATGTCAAGAGTGCAAGTTATCTAATGCACAATGCAGGATTTTCAGAGATTCGCAATTTCATACATAATAATGCACAAACAGTATTCCAAGATGATACGGGAATTCCTTTTGAAATGTATGATCAGAATTCTTGGGATTTCGTGCTCTATGGCAGATATGCAAGACCGATCAATCTATTCGCCAAACGATATAGTCCTGCATTGGACAGTGCATATTCGAATCCTGAATTCAAGAAAAGACCTCTTCCCTTTATGTCCGGTTATCTCCTGCGCAGAGGAGATGCACAGAACATTTACAAAGCTGTCAGGAAATCATCGAGGTAAAGCAGTATTGACAGAATCCTTCTTTTTCTTCGCAGAAATATATCGTAAAGTAGGAATACGAGGTGATGGTATTTTCAGTGATGATATTCCATTCTCTCTTTTATGAGCCAATAACCATTCATAGAGTTCATCTTTTTCAAACATTTGGGTGAACTCAGCATGTCCCAGTTTAGGGAATGGAGTGAAGATACATTTCGTACTATCACATTTTGCGATGGCCGCAACCATCTTTGATGATTGCACGAAAGGAACATCCATATCTTTCTTCCCATGTAAGACCCAAAGTGGAACTGTACTCAGATTCTTTGCTCCATGAATATCTCCACCTCCCGCCATTGGTGCGGCTGCGGCGACAATATGCGGATAAGCGGCAACGAATCGAAATGTACCATATCCTCCCATGCTCATTCCCGTGACATAAATCCTAGTCGTATCAACCGATGCAATTCTTTTGATATGATTGATCAATCGCATGATTTTCGCAGGCACCCACCCCTCGCCTTCAGGAGTTTGCGGAGCGACCACCAATGCCGGAATATGCTTGCCTTTGGTGATTGCTGAGATAGTCCCATAAGCCTTCAATTTTTCAAGTGAATCACCGCTCAAACTTTTCCCATGTAAAAACACAATCAATGGCATTGATTGTCCTTTCACATATCCTTTTGGTTTACTTAAAACAAATGGATAGCCACTTCCCTTCTTATGATAAGTGATGCCTCCTTCAACACTAAGTTGAATAAATAATATCATTGATAATACAGTAAGAACACTTTTCATCGCAATGAAATCCTATAAATATTTGTACCTCTGGAAGCAATAACCGCTGTATTTCTCCATGGTATTGGAGATGCTTCAAAATTTGAACCCACTCTTTGCTTGATGAGTATTGTACCCGTTTTGCCATCTATCACATAGATATTTCCAATGACATCACCCATGAGAATAATGAATCCACCACCTTTCACCATATAACCGATTGGTGAAGACCAAGAATATGCCGACAATTCAGTTTGCCATTGCACTGCACCTGATACTTTGTCGAATGCAGTAAGCACACCTGAATTGCCCGATTTATGTTGTACGAACGATGTATAGATCATTGATGAACAATTGTCTCTACCCAATAATGGCGTACCAAGCATCCCACCATTCAGAATATGTTTGCCAATGCTTATTGAATGACAAGCTTGTTCATATCGCCATATTTCTTCTCCAGTCAAGACTGAAAGTTTACGAAATACAGACATTCCCTGCTTCCCTTGCTTATCAACCTCTGACCCTGTATACACAAATGGCTTTCCATCTTCAATTGCGATCACGGGAGTGGCATCGGTGTCATCACCATTCGCGCTATACCACATTGGTGTGAGTGTTTCAAGATCAATGCAAATGATGCTTCCACCATTATCTGCAAAAATTCCATATCTACCATAAATTGCGATGCTTGCCTCCAAACCAAGATGCGAATTCCCTTTCACGGAATACACAAATTTCGAATGTGGTTTGAATCCTTCTGATGTTCTGAGAAACTTGTAGAGAATGCCATTTTCAGCAGGCCAAATAAGATAGGGTCCCCATGCTATCGGCGAACTATCAAAAAATCCCCAGCGTCTTTTTGCATGTTTATCATCAGCAGTTTGAAATGCAACCTGTTTTCCATTCATTAGATTGAATGCCCTTGCTCCGGATTCCGATTGATATCTAATGCCNTGTCCAACATANAGCATATGTGACAATTCAGGGTCCAATGCCACAGAACCCTTGATTGGATTATGTATGTCAAGGGCACTATCAGTTTCAATNCCTGTTGCATAATCCAAGCGAAAGACTTTACCTGCGAGTGATCCTTGATACAGAGTAATTGCATTGGTATTTGTATCCANTTTAAGACATGGCTGACCGGTCCAACCCGCACCACCGCCCCAGCCGCGTCCTTTGCCATTTACTCCTTCGCCGAATTTTCCTCCATTGGTTTTGAATATCCAATCGATATAAATTTCAGTAGGAATGGAATCAAGAATGCCTGTCAAGGGCATATCGCGGAATGGTCCTCCGCGGAATGTTGCAATTCCAAGAAATCTTTCATACGGTGATAAGTCAGCAGCATTAAATGGATGCTGAACGGAATCGATAATAATGACTTGATACTCAACCAGATCGGCGGATGGCTGTCTTTGCAATGTCAAAAATCCACTTATCTCTTCCTTGACTTTTTTCTTTGTTGATTTCTGCATCCCTTTTTCTTCTTTCGCACATCCCATGATCAATAATAGAATCACCAAAAACAACCTCATTCACTCACCTGTGATTTTTTTCTTGAAAAGAATATAAATGCAATGACTCCGCTGAGCAGAATACCTGCCACATAATACATGTCCATGGGTTTATCTTGTATGGTCTTTTGCATGATCCATAGATTGATNAGTAAGAAAAGGACAGGTGTTGCAGGATAAGCGAACATTCNATATGGTCTATGTACTGATCTCATACTGAATCTTGCATAGATAGCCGCGAGTGCGGTAAGAGAGGAAAAGAGCGTTATGAGAAAAGTCGTGAATGTAATCAAAGTGTCATAAGTACTGGTCAATATCATCAGAACTGCAATTCCTGTTTGAATCCAGATACTTTTCACAGGAATTGTAGAGATGTCTTTTCCTTTTTGACTTGGCACATATTCATTCACCATGGAACGCAATACTCTTGGACCTGCAACAACCATAGCGCTCATTGAAGAAATGAGCATAAATGCTATGATGAGTCCTGAAATTGTGGCAAATACCGGTGGAAGAAAATAGGATCCGGCAATAACGACCAATTCTTTCGGCATCATGGTTTCAGGATTCACGGTCAATTCATTGATGGGAGCAACCATGAGAAACATCATATTGATGAGCACATAGATGATGGTAACGAATACTGTTCCTACTATTATGGAAAGAGGAACATCTCTTTCGGGATTCTTCATTTCAGAAGCTATATATGCAGAAGCATTCCAACCAGAATAGGCAAAAATGACATAGATAAGTGAAACCGCGAATGAGGGCGAAGTCATTTGTTGAGCAGTGGAAATAGTAGGTGCAAAATGCTCGAAATTCCAATCTGCATGAGAAAAGCCTAGAACGATAAGTAAAGTGACGAACAATACTTTTGCACCAGTTGAAAATGATTGAAATGCGCCGCTTGCTTTATGACTAAATGTATGAATTGCTGTAATTGAAATCAGGGTAATGAGTCCGATGATCATGGGATGTCCTATCCCAATGGAAGCGACCACATAATTCCCCACAGCAATAGCACTCATTGCAAGAGGGGCAGTGAAGCCGATCGTGGAACTTGTCCAACCTGATAAGAAACCAATGCTTGGATGAAATACATCGGAGAGATAGCGATATTCCCCACCGGAATGNGGNAANAAAGCACCAAGNTCGGCATANACAAAAGCNCCGCANANAGANANTAAACCNCCNATCACCCATAANGNNATGATNGCGGNAAAATCTTGAATGGTCAATAATTGATAGCCCAAACCGGTAAATACCCCCGTACCTATCATATTGGCTATCACGATAGACATTGCGGAGATCGGACCAAAATGTGNTTGTTTCATGAAATTGATCATTAATTCAGCAAATCTTGCCCGGCGAAGATAATGTCAGCACAATTCCCTTGATGCCCACTTATCACTGCCCCGGAGAATTTCAAATATAGGGTATTTGAGGTATGTTTCCGTATTTTGAAGGACTTAATACAGCTACAAAAGAATATTCTTATCCTTGTATTCATTTACCCATTATCGATCAAGAACTCTAATTGAAATTATTTAAGTATTTCGGTCCTGGCATCATCACGGGTGCAAGCGATGATGATCCTTCTGGTATTGCGACTTATACACAGGCGGGAGCCATGTTTGGACTTGCCACGCTGTGGACTGCATTTCTTGCCTTCCCTCTCATGGCAGTGATTCAAAGAATGTGTGCGAGAATTGGATTGGTCACTGGGCATGGTCTTGCAGGTACTTTAC
>JGI25922J50271_10000358_pt1 | contig 13430 bp, 13 predicted proteins | sample LauGreSu1BDMLBDD_2_FD_50271 | JGI IMG/M metagenome (IMG submission 50271) | reverse complement strand
AAATCTCAGATTAATGAAAGCTCTTTAACATTCGGAACTCATTTGGACGAGAAAAATTATGGCATTAAAAAAAATGGTAACCAATATTTCATCGCAAAAGGCAGGGCTGAAATTATTTCTTTAGAAGATATTAAACTTAAGGGTGAACATAATATTCTAAATGTAATGGCTGCTTTAGCTCTTTGTGAGCCATTTAATATTTCAAAAGATGTGATCAAAAAAGTACTAAGTCAATTTAGCGCACCNCCACATCGAGTGGAATATGTTAACTCTATATCAGGTATTGATTTTTATAATGATTCAAAAGGTACCAACGTTGGAGCAACGATTGCTGCTATTCAAAGCATGTCCAAACCAATCTTACTGATTGCCGGAGGGGATGGCAAAAGTCAAAATTTTCAACCATTAATAGGCCCATCTAGGGATAAAGTAAAAAATATTTCTTTGATTGGTAAAGATGCAAAAATAATACAAGAAGTATTTAACGGTGGGGCCATTCCGACAAGTATTGAAAAAAATCTTGAATCAGCAATTATCAAATCATTTGAGCTTGCTAAAGCGGGAGATGTAGTTCTTCTCTCTCCAGCATGTGCAAGTACCGATATGTTTAAAAATTACGTACATCGCGGGGAAGTTTTTAAGGATTGCGTGAGTAAGTTAAAAAATAAATCATGATCGATAAATTTTCTAATAAATCGACAATAGATAAACCTTCTTTTGATCAAGGNCTTTTCTGGGTTTCATTAATATTAATTGCAATTGGCCTGATTATGGTTTATTCATCCTCAATTTCTTTTGCTGAATCTAGCAAATTAACTAAACATCAAAATTACTTTTTTTTATTAAGACAATCAATTTATATTTCATTGGGATTTGTTGTCGGATTTATTATTTTCCAAATNCCTATTCGCTGGTGGCAAAAGATGTCGCCTTATTTATTTATGGCAGGCATGGTCTCACTTATTCTTGTTCTCATTCCAGGTATTGGCCATGTTGTGAATGGAAGTAGGCGTTGGATTTCATTATTTGTATTTAATATGCAGCCCTCGGAATTTATGAAATTATTTACTGCTATGTACGCTTCAGATTATGTTTTAAGAAAATCAAAAGAAATTGGGAGTTTTCTAAAAGGGTTTCTTCCAATGGCAGCAGTGATTATGTTATTAGGAGCATTGTTATTGCTTGAACCAGATTTCGGTGCATTTGCTGTAATCTTAGTCATTGCAATGTGTACCTTAATTTTAGGCGGCATAGACAAAAAAATACTGATGGGCCTTTCCATTGTTGCACCTATTGGTATGGCAGCCTTAATTTATAGCTCTGACTATAGATACCAAAGATTAGTAGGCTTTTTTAATCCATGGGCTGATCCATATGGAAAAGGTTACCAGCTATCTCACGCTCTTATAGCTTTTGGTCGTGGCGAATTTTTTGGGGTAGGGTTAGGTGGTAGTGTCGAAAAATTACTTTATTTGCCCGAAGCACACACTGATTTTATTTTGGCTGTATTAGCTGAAGAATTTGGTTTCTTTGGTGTGCTTATTGTCATTGGATTATTCTCATGGCTTGTAATTAGAGCTTTTGGTATTGCTAAAGAAGCTATTATTAATGAGAGTTATTACTCAGCTCTGTTATCTCAAGGTATTGGCATTTGGTTTGGTACGCAAGGCATTATTAACATGGGTGTCAACATGGGGCTTCTTCCTACAAAAGGGTTAACCTTGCCACTCCTTTCTTACGGTGGTAGTGGTATTTTGGCCAATATGATTGCGCTTGCGATATTACTCAGAATTGATTGGGAAAATCGAAGAGGCTTAAGAGGAATTTAACTTAGTGAAACCCAATAAAAAAATATTGATTATCGCAGGAGGAACCGGAGGACATATCTATCCAGGAATTGCGATTGCCGATTATTTAAAAGCTAAAGGATACTCAATCACTTGGCTTGGAACTTCTCATGGCATGGAAAACAAGTTAATCGATAAAAAGCCTTATCAAAAAGCCATGATTGATATTAAAGGCGTCAGAGGCAAAGGCCTGTTAAATTGGTTAAAGCTTCCATTTATGCTTTTGATTGCGTTAATACAATGTGCAAAAGTAATTGAAAAAGAAAAACCGGATGTGGTCATTGCTATGGGGGGCTATGTTTCATTTCCGGGTGGTCTTATGTCGAGGCTTATGGGTAAGCCACTCATTGTGCATGAACAAAATTCTATCCCAGGCCTAACTAATAGATTATTAGCAATAATCGCAACAAAAATATATTCCGCGTTTCCAATTAAACTAATGCGTGCCTCTCAAAAAATTGGCAACCCAGTGAGAGATAACATTAGGCAAATTAAACCGCCAGCCCAGAGATTTAAAAATAGAAAAGGCCCTTTGAGGCTTCTTGTTGTGGGCGGTAGTTTAGGAGCTAAATTTTTTAACGATACGATTCCTTTAAGTGTTAAACAAATCAGCCCTAAAAATAGACCGGCGATTATTCATCAATCTGGTGAGAAGCACTTTGAAGAATTAAAAGCAAGTTATAAGGAAAGTGGAATTAAAGCCGATTGCAGGGCTTATTTGGATCACATTGAAAAATTATATGAATGGGCAGACCTTGTCATAGCTAGAGCTGGCGCACTCACGGTCTCTGAATTTTCGGCAGCAGGAATTCCTAGTATATTAGTGCCATTCCCTTTTGCAGTAGATAACCATCAGTTTTATAACGCAAAATACTTAAGTGATAAGAAGGCCGCACGACTTATAATTCAGGAGGAGCTCACAACCGAATCATTGAGAAGCATACTTCAAAGTATGACAAGAAATGAATGCTTAAAAATGGCAAAAGCTGCATTGGAAAATAAAGCAACTAAACCTGAAGAAGTTATTTATAAAGCCTGCGAGCGACTAATTAACAAATGAAACACAATATCAATCGAATTCATTTTGTAGGTATAGGCGGCTCAGGAATGAGTGGCATTGCAGAAGTGATGCACAATCTAGGCTATTTTGTTTCCGGCTCCGATATTCAGGAGTCACTAGTAACCTCAAGATTAAAAGAGATCGGTATTAAGATTTTTATTAATCATGCAGCAGACAACATTAAAGATGTTGATGTTTTAGTGATTTCTTCTGCAATCGATCAAGATAATCCAGAGTTAAAAGCTGCTATTACAAATAAAATACCAATTATGCCTAGGGCAGAAATGCTTTCAGAATTAATGCGCTTTAAAAAAGGTATTGCAGTAGCCGGCACTCATGGCAAAACAACTACCACGAGTTTAATCGCTTCCATTTTGGCCGAAGCTTCAATGGATCCTACTTATGTAATTGGCGGAAGACTTTCTTCCTTGAATGCAAATGCAAAATTAGGAAATGGTGAGTATATCGTAGTGGAAGCTGATGAGTCAGACGCATCATTTTTACATTTGACACCTGTATATTCTATCGTGACAAATATTGATCAAGATCATATGGAAACATATGACAATGATTTTGAAAAACTTAAAAAAACATATATAGAATTCATACATCGATTACCTTTTTATGGCGTGGTAATTGTGTGTATTGATGATCCGGTTATCAAATCTATTCTTCCTGAAATTTCTAGACCTATCATAACTTATGGTTTATCAAATGATGCAGATGTGCATGCTGAAGAAGTTTTAGCAGATGCAGGTAAAATGCATTTTAAAGTGACGATTAAACACACTGATGTTGTTAAAAAACCAATGACTTTAAATCTACCGGGCAAGCATTATGTTAGAAATGCATTGGCAGCAATAGCACTTGCAGATGAGCTCGAGATACCGATTTCAAAAACAATCGATGCATTAAAGCATTTTAAAGGTGTAGGCCGAAGATTCGAGACTTATAAAGATTTAATATTTGATAAAAAATCTTTTACTCTGGTTGATGATTATGGGCATCACCCGGTCGAAATTGAAGCAGTCCTTGACGCGGCGCGAGATGCATATCCAGGTAAATCGATCTATCTTGTTTTTCAGCCTCATCGCTACACCAGAACGAGAGATTGTTTTGATGAGTTTGTAAGGGTGCTTCAAAAAGCAGATAAAACACTTCTCACTGATATTTATTCGGCTGGCGAAAAAGTAATTCCAGGGGTAAGTTCCATAGCGATCATGGATAGTATGAATAAAATTATGAAAAAAGTTTCTTTTGAAAAAGATATTGCAGACTTAGCTAAAACAGCGCTTCAACATATTGAACAAGATTCCATCTTAATTGTGATGGGCGCAGGCTCAATAGGAAGAGTGACGAAAGATATATTGAATATTGTGAAGTCATGACGAATGCAATGATATTAAAAAATGTGCCATTAACCAAATACAACAGTTGGCGGGTAGGCGGTGCTGCCGATGCTTTATTTATACCTAAAAATTTAGAAGATTTAAAAAATTTCTTAAAAGATGAACACTATTTAAAGCCGCTCACTTTTATTGGATTGGGATCAAATATTTTAGTGAGAGATGGGGGTATCCGGGGAACGGTTATTGTAATGCATGCAGCTTTAAATGAAATTCAAATGACTGATAAGGGCGTGTATGCAGAAGCAGGTAATACCTGCGCAAAAATTGCAAAAACTCTTGCTAGAGAGCATTACGTTGGCGGAGAATTTTTTGCTGGCATTCCAGGCACAGTCGGAGGAGCCTTGGCGATGAATGCCGGATGCTACGGTTCTGAAACATGGAATTATGTGACCCAGNTAAATATGATTGATGATAATGGCAATATAGTTACAAGATTAAGAGATGAATTTAAAATTTCTTACCGNGAAGTAATTAAGCCAAATNCAAAAGAGTGGTTTGTAGGTGCCTGGTTTAATTTTAAAAAAGATATGGCAGGCGACCCAGAAAGTAAGATCAAGGAATATCTTAACCATAGGAAAAACACTCAACCCCTTAATTGGCCAACAGCAGGCTCAACATTTAGAAATCCAAAAGATACTTTTGCAGCAAAACTCATTGAAGACTGCGGATTAAAAGGTTTTAGAGTTGGCAACGCTGAAGTTTCAGATAAACATGCCAATTTTATTATTAATTTAGGTAATGCGTCTGCAAAAGACATTGAAAATATTATTGACTATGTTGAATGCGAAGTCTTTAAAAGAAAAGGTATTAAGCTCGAAAGGGAAATTAAAATTTTAGGGGACTTTCTAGGTTGATGAATGAATTTGGAAAAGTTGCAGTACTTATGGGTGGAGACTCTAATGAGAGAGCTGTTTCACTTCTCAGTGGCGATGCTGTATTTCGTGCTTTAAGCCGATTAGGCATTGATGCTGAAGCTTTTGATCCTTCAGTTAGAGATATTGAAGATATTAAAAGTTACGACAGAGTTTTTATAGCCTTACACGGAAGAGGCGGTGAAGACGGATCTATGCAAGCTTTTTTAAAGTCGAAAAATGTTGCATATACCGGAAGCGATTCCTTAAGTTCTGCCATTGGAATGGACAAACTTAAAACGAAATTATTATGGCGTTCATTAAACATTTCAACACCAGATTTTCTCCAGGTAACTGAGAAAACCTTATATGCGGAAATCGTTCATTCAATTGGATCACCATTTTTTATTAAACCATCTAATGAAGGTTCAAGTATAGGTATTGATAAGATAAAAAACGAACAACAATATAAAGAAGCTTTTTTAAAAACATCGAGGATTGATGCAAATGTAATCGTTGAGAAATTTGTGGACGGCGAAGAATATACAGTGGCTATTGTGGATGGTCAAACCCTTCCAGTCATTAAGATTAAGCCAAGCAATGAGTTTTATGATTACGAAGCAAAATATCTTAAAGATGACACGCAATATATTTGCCCTTCAGGGATAGAAAAAAATAAAGAAGCTTTAATAGCTCAAGAAGCTTTGGCGGCCTTCAACTCAATTGGATGCTCTAGCTGGGGTCGTGTTGATTTTATGATGGATAAAAAAAGTGATCACTATTTTATAGAAGTGAATACGTCTCCTGGAATGACTAATCATAGTTTAGTTCCTATGGCTGCGAAGGAGATGGGTATAGATTTTGATCAATTAGTTTTGAAGATATTAAAAACCGCACATGTTAAATAACTATTTAAAAATTTATTGGTTAGGCAATTTAGTTTTTTTACTTAATATTATTTTGATACTTTTTTTAATTAGTTACCAATTTATGCATTTTGCTAAATTTCCAATTAGAGAAATTAAGGTAGTAGGCCAATATCAGCACCTTGATGAAGATCAGGTAAGTATGATTTCAGACCGATTTGTAAAAGGCAATTTTTTTTCACTAGATTTATATAGCACCAAAGAGGCATTTACAAAATTACCTTGGATAAGAAACGTAAGTTTAAAAAGAGTCTGGCCTGATCGATTGGAAGTGTTTGTCGAGGAGCATCAAGTTATAGGAAGGTGGGGAGCCATTGCCTTAGTGAATGAGAATGGTGAAATTTTTCATGGAGCATCTGATGAAGACCTCCCTTTATTTTTTGGACCAGAAGGTACCGAGAACTATATAGCACTGGAGTATAAAAAAATGCAAAGTATTTTAGATAAAAAACAATTAAAAATTGCGCAAGTCTCTCTATCTTCTCGGTACACTTGGGACATTAGAACCACTAATAATATGAAAATAATTTTAAGTAAAGATAATGTCGAAGAAAGTCTATCTCGCTTTATGGCTCAGTACGACAATATTTTGTCTTCCGTTAAGCGAATTGGCTCTGCCGACTTAAGATATCCAAATGGTTTTGCTATTAAGAAATCTACTGAACCAATCCAAAAGATTGATAGTGGTGAGAGGCCGCTTATATGATCAAACAAAAAGAAGAAAAAAATCTCATCGTAGGGCTTGATATTGGAACATCCAAAATTGTGGCTATTGTCGCTGAATTACAACCAGATGGTTTATTGAATGTGATCGGATTAGGTCAACATAGCTCAAAAGGATTAAAGAAGGGTGTGGTCATTAATATTGATGCCACTATGGAGGCGATTCAAAGAGCTATTGAAGAAGCGGAATTGATGGCAAATTGTAAGATTACCGATGTTTATACTGGCATCGCAGGAAGTCATATAAAAAGTATAAATTCTCATGGGATGGTCAAAATTAAAGATGCTGAGGTCTCTCAATTAGACGTTGATAAAGTGATTGAAACTGCATGTGCTATTACACTCCCCAACGATCAACAAGTTCTACACATATTGACGCAAGAATATGTGATTGATGGGCAGGAAGATGTTAGACAGCCACTTGGTATGAGCGGTATGAAGTTAGAAGTGAAGGTTCATATTGTCACAGGCGCGATTGCAGCCGCGCAAAATATTGTTAAATGTATTAAGCGTTGTGGGCTTGAAGTGTCTGAATTAGTCCTTCAGCCTTTGGCTTCAAGCATGGCTGTCCTTACCGATGATGAAAAAGAATTGGGCGTTTGTTTGGTTGATATTGGAGGAGGTACAACTGATATCGCAGTATTAAGACATGGGTCTATTCGACATACGGCTGTGATTCCGATTGCAGGTGATCAGATAAATAATGATATTGCAGTAGCATTTAGAACACCTTTACCATCAGCAGAAGAGATAAAAATCAAACATGGTTACGCCGCAAGAAGCTTAGCTTCTGCTTCAGAGCAAATTGAAATTCCTGTAGTAGATGGAAAAGAATCTAAAACTATCTCAACACTTTCATTGGCAGAGGTCATTGAAGCTCGCCTAGTTGAGCTTTATGAACTTGTAGCTCACGAGTTGAAACGAAGCGGTATGGAAGATATGATAGCTTCTGGAATTGTAATTACTGGCGGATCATCATTGATGAAAGGTATGGTCAACCTTGGAGAAAGTGTATTTAGGATGCCGGTCAGAATTGGCACGCCCAGAAATGTAGGCGGTTTGTCTGAAGTTGTGGACAATCCTAGGTACTCAACAGGTATTGGATTGTTACTGATGGGTAAGGGGCAGTTAGAGAAAGAAATGATGGATCAAATTGATGGTAATTCAATAAATCAAATCTTTATGAAAATGAAGAATTGGTTTCAAGGTAACTTTTAATTCTTGGAGATAGGATATGTTTGAAGTTGTTGATAGCAAGTCACAAAATGCCATCATAAAAGTCATTGGTGTCGGTGGCTGTGGCGGAAATGCTATTGATCATATGATCGATAAGAATTTAACAGGCGTTGAATTCATCTGTGCCAACACTGATATGCAAGCCCTGAAAAAAAGTCGGGCAAGCCATATATTGCAGATTGGTCAGGAGATGACCAAAGGTTTAGGCGCAGGGGCCAAGCCTGAAATTGGAAAACAAGCCGCTCTTGATGATAAAGAAAAAATTATTAGCTCTATTAAAGGTGCTGATATGTTATTTATTACAGCAGGTATGGGAGGCGGAACTGGNACGGGCGCTGCACCTGTAATTGCACAAATTGCAAAAGAATTAGGTATTTTAACTATTGCAGTTGTNACTAAACCTTTTTTATTTGAAGGTAAAAGAACAGCGATTGCNACTGATGGTATTAATGAATTAGTTCAGCATGTAGATTCTCTAATTGTTATNCCAAATGAAAAGTTAATGGAAGTTTTAGGTGANCACATCCCATTCTTAGAAGCCTTTAATGCAGCNAATGANGTTCTCCATAACGCNGTTTCAGGTATTTCAGAAATTATNAATAGCCCAGGGTTGGTAAATGTTGATTTNGCTGACGTTAAAACTGTTATGAGTGAAATGGGAATGGCGATGATTGGTTCTGGTGTTGCTCAGGGTGAACATCGAGCATATAAAGCCTCTCAAGCTGCAGTTGCAAGTCCTCTTTTAGAGGATGTGAATTTAGTAAATGCGCGCGGTGTATTAGTAAATATCTCTGCAAGTAGTAAATTTACACTCAAGGAATACCATGAAGTTATGGAAACGATTAAGCAATTTGCAGCTATTGATTCCACAGTGATCGTCGGTAATGTAATTGACGAGGCAATGGGAGATTCTATTCGAGTTACTGTTGTAGCGACAGGGCTGGCTCAAAACGTAAAACAAAGGATGCCCCGAATCGAACCCAGATCTATGATGCAAAATAAACAAAGCACGACCCAAGAAGAGCCATCTCTAGATGACGAACCAGATGTATTTAGCTCTAATGAAAATAGGGCTCAAGTTGAAATCATGAAAATGTCAGGTATGGAAGAATATGATATCCCTGCATTTTTGAGAAAAAAAGGCGAGTAAGCACTCAATGATTAAACAAAGAACTATTCAAAAATCTGTGCAGACTTCTGGTGTCGGTCTTCATAATGGTGAAAAAGTGACAATGACTTTAAAGCCTGCCGAAGCGGATCAAGGCATTGTCTTTAGAAGAGTTGATCAAAAGAAAAGTAATGAGATAAAAGTAAGCCCTGATGCTGTGAAAGATACCAAAATGTGTTCAGCTATTGGTCAAGATACTTCGCGTGTAGCTACCGTTGAACATTTAATGTCTGCATTATCAGCCACAGGTGTCGATAACATTATTATTGAACTGAATGGACCTGAAGTGCCCATTATGGATGGAAGCTCAATACCCTTTATTTATCTTCTTCAAACAGCGAAGCTTAAAGAACTAGATGCTGCGAAAAAATTTGTCTTGATTAACGATGTAATTGAAGTAAAAGATAAAGACAAGTGGGCGAGGTTTGAGCCTTACGATGGATTTAAAATTGATTTTACTATCGATTTTCCCCATCCCGTGTTTGATACATCGACCAACAAAGTCGCTTTGGACTTTTACGATGAATCCTATATCACAGAAATTAGTCGAGCACGTACATTTGGATTTATGCAGGAAGTTGAATACTTAAGATCTAATGGTCTAGCTAGAGGTGGCTCACTCGATAATGCGATTGTCTTAGATGAGTACAAAATTATTAATACAGACGGATTACGATACAACGACGAGTTTGTGAGACATAAAATACTTGATGCTGTGGGCGATTTATACATGCTAGGCTACTCAATCATAGGTAATTTCAAAGCATACAAATCTGGCCATGAATTGAATAACAAATTATTACTTGCATTACTTTCAAATAAGAAATGCTGGAGCTTAACAACATTAGATAGCCAAGATCCCAAGACTTCTAATTTAGCAATGCGTTATGCTAATTCTAAGAATGGAATTTTAAATCAAGAAATGGTAGGAGTTTATCAATGAATATTTTAAGACTTTTTATATTTTTATTGCTTGCAATATTAGTTGTATTCACATTTTTGTATCTAAATACAAAGAATAAAAAATATTTGAAGTATTTAAAACTTACTACAAATGTCACATTAATTTTAATTCTTATATTTATCTTAAGAATGCTTTAATTTCGAATTGGCTAATTCAAAAAAAACAATTGCAATTTTTGGAGCATCAGGATTTTTAGGGTCCAGCCTCGTTTTAGCTCTAAGCCAATCTAATCACAATCTAAAATTATTCTCTAGAAATAAAGAAAAAATTAAATTATGGACCGTCAATCCATATGTTCAAATATTTGACTTGGATTTAGATAATCTTGCGCAAGTAAAAAAAGATTTAAAAAAGACAGATGTTGTAATTAACCTCTTAGGTATTCTTCACCAGTCTAAAAAAGAGACTTTTGAGAATATTCACCATATTTGGCCAGATCATTTGGCAAAAGTCATGAAAGATTTAGGTATTAAGCGATTGCTTCATGTAAGCGCGTTAGGTGCAAGTAGCAATGCTCCGAGTTTATATCTTAAATCTAAAGCTCTTGGCGAGTCTGAATTGTTTAAACAAAAAGATCTAAACGTAACTATATTAAGACCGTCTATCATCTTTGGGGCAAAAGATAACTTTATTAATATGTTTAGAATTCTTGTGAAGTGGCTGCCAGGAATAGTTCTTTTGTCACCTCAATCTAAATTTCAACCCATTTTTATTGAGGATGTATCAAAAATTCTAATTAAGACACTTTTTGATAAAAAGACATACGGCAACATTTATGATCTTGGTGGGCCTGATATTTATTCACTTAAAGATATTATTCGTCTTATTATTCGATCAGAGAAATTGACTCGGCTAATCATCCCCTCTCAATAGAAGCCTTTCATATCTATTTGCTTTAAGTATGGAAATGATGCCAATTAAAATATTGACGCGCGACAATTGGAGGTCTATGCAAGTTGATAATGTAGTGAATCCAAAACGCGCAATCTCTTACCGATATTCTTTAGAGCGCTTAGAGCATTACCTATGTAATAAGAAAAATAGACCTCTAGCGCGGTCAAAATATGATGTTTATAGAAGTAAATCTGGAAGATAAATGAAAGTATATCTTGTAGGTGGAGCTGTTCGGGATCAAATTATGGGCTTATCTGTTAAAGATAAAGACTATGTAGTTGTAGGATCGACTTCAGAAGAAATGGTGAAGTTAGGTTATAAGCCTGTAGGCAAAGATTTCCCTGTTTTCTTGCATCCTAAAACACATCAAGAATATGCATTGGCAAGAACGGAGCGTAAAGTTTCAAAAGGGTATAAGGGTTTTAAAGTTTACGCTTCAAAAGAGGTGACGCTAGAAGAAGATCTGCAACGACGAGATCTTACAATTAATGCGATAGCAAAAGACAAAAAAGGACAGTTTGTTGATCCCTTTGGTGGCATGAAAGATATTAAAAATAGAGTGTTACGCCATGTGAGCCCTGCATTTGTGGAAGATCCAATTCGAGTGTTACGTATCGCCAGATTTTCTGCTCGATTTTACAAGTTTAAAATTCATCCCAAGACAGAAGCATTGCTCAAGAAGATTGTAAAAAATAAAGAAATCGAAACTGTAGCGTCTGAAAGGGTCTGGCATGAATTTTCAGTTGGTTTTACAGAGAAAAAATCTTATTTGATGCTTGATGTGCTTAACCGATGTGGCGCTCTTAAATTAATACTACCAGAATTAGATTATCAAAAAAATAAAAACTCAATTAAAAAAAGTTTAGAGTATGCAGCTAAAAACAAATACTCAAATGATATTAGAGCAGCCATATTTTTTATGTATACCTACCCTTTAAAAGTCAGCACTAAATGTAATGACAAAATTTATATGAGACTTTCTATACCGAATACCGTAAAAAAATTAGTAGAAAAGGTAATATTTAATCTATCTGAATTGAAGCAATTTCAAAAACTTAAACCGCGTCAAGTTTTAGATTTGATCTACAAAATGGATTTATTTAGGAATCCGGACATTCTTCCAGACGTAATGTGCATTTTCGAGGCTTATATCGAAGGCCAGCAAAGCCAGAAAAAAACAGCACAGACTGCTTTGAAATTATTACAAAAGTATTTGAAACGTCTTAATAAATTAAATCTTGGCTCTATTAGCCAAAATAAAAGCGGCGTCGATATTAAGACTGCTATTTATGAAGCGCGACTTAATGAATTGGTCAAGCTTATCTAGCTTGACTGAGTAAGCTGAGTAATTTTTGTAATTCGTTTATTTACAAAAATTGTTTTTTTATTCTGTCTTGAGACTAATATTGTTTTCATGCCTATCTTGTAAGCTGTTTTTAAATTAGCAAGATCATCTTCTACCATTGTGCATTGATAAGCCTTTTTTCCGAGATGCCTTAAAATTTTCCTAAACGCAATGAGAGAAGGTTTTGGATTATATTTCGTTGACTCAATGCTATAAATTGCTGAAAAATATTTTTCAATGTTTAATGATTTAATAATTGCTATTGCATAATGAAGAGGGGCATTTGTAAAAACAATCTTTTTACCCCTGAGTTTCTTTAAAGTATTTTTTAAGGCGTGAGATTGCTTAACGAATTTAGAAAGTTCATATGCATCGTGTGTCTTCAGTAAAAATTCTTTTGGATCGACACCGTGAATTTCCATGAGCCCCTTCAAAGTCGCACCATAGACTTTCCAATATTGGTCCCGAATTTCATGTGCAGCATCATTGCTAATATTAAGTTTTTGACTTACATATGCAGTCATAGACTGATTAATGCGTGGAAATATTTTAGAACTTGCGTCGTGGAGCGTGTCGTCTAAATCAAAAATCCAAATTTTTGACAATTATTTTGCCTTAATTAAAGTGCCTACACCCTCGTCAGTTAGTACTTCTAATAAAAGCGCGTGCTGCACCCTCCCATCAATTATATGAACACTTTTTACTCCGCTTCTTGCAGCGTCAAGGGCTGAACTTATTTTAGGAAGCATACCGCCTGATAAGTTCCCATCTTCTACAAGCTTATCTATCTCATTCGGTGTTAATCCCGTAAGAAGTGAACCTTTTTTGTCTAGAACGCCTGGTGTATTTGTAAGTAGGATTAATTTTTCAGCGTTTAATACTTCAGATAATTTTCCTGCGACGAGATCGGCATTAATATTATAAGTCTCTCCATTTGCTCCTACTCCAATTGGTGCTATGACAGGAATAAAATCTCCCTCATCTAAAAAATTAATAATACTAGGATT
>JGI25922J50271_10000354_pt1 | contig 13535 bp, 15 predicted proteins | sample LauGreSu1BDMLBDD_2_FD_50271 | JGI IMG/M metagenome (IMG submission 50271) | reverse complement strand
AGTCATGAAATTGGGAATGGCACATCCTATGGGACCGCTTACATTAGCTGATTTTATTGGTCTTGATGTATGTCTTTCAATCATGGAAGTATTGCATGATGGCTTGGGTGATAGTAAGTATCGTGCATGTCCTCTATTGCGCAAGATGGTTGCTGCAGGTCATCTAGGCCGTAAATCAGGCAAAGGTTTCTATGATTATTCACAAGGTTCATGAAAGCCATTGTTCAAAGAGTTCTCTCATCATCGGTAAGTATTGATGATACCATTCATGCCTCGATTCATCGGGGCATGAATGTTCTTATTGGATATTGTCAAGGTGATGACAGTAGCAAAAATGAATGGCTCATTGATAAATTGTTAGGACTCCGCATTTTTCCTGATGAACATGGCAAGATGAATCTATCTTTGATAGATATATCCGGCGAATTACTCATCATACCAAATTTCACATTATGTGCTCAAAATGACAGAGGTTTGAGACCAAGTTTTGTGCATGCTGAAGACCCNATAAAAGCAAANGTNCTNTTCGAACATTTCAATTCAAGNTTGAAAGAACGATATTCNTCTGTNAAANCAGGNGTTTTTGGAGCAGACATGAAAGTTCATATAGAAAATGATGGTCCTGTAACATTGATATTTGAAAGATGATATATGAACATACTGTACAATTATGATCTTACACAGTTCACAGGTTTCAAGACACCGGTGAATGTAAAAAAGTATGTACTCATTGAACATGAGAATGATTTTGATGTGGTCCCTTCAATTCAATTAATAAATCCATTGATCATCGGTGGTGGGACCAACTACTTGTTTGTCAATCATGATATTGATGAAGCCATTAGTTATACAGGTACAAATATCACACTGATTGAAGATTCAGACAAATGCTCCACAGTAAGAGTTGAAGCAGGAAAGAATTGGCATGAATTCATCATAGAAATGCTTGATAATGGATTATATGGACTTGAGAATCTAGTTCTTATACCCGGTAATGTTGGTGCCGCACCTGTACAAAATATCGGTGCTTATGGAAGGGAAGTATCGGAAACAATTATTGCCGTACATTGCTTGAATNTACATTCCGGAGAGAGAANAACTCTCACAAATGAGGAATGTATGTTTCAATACAGAAATAGTACTTTTAAAAGTCAGGAATGGAAACATTTTATGATTACTCATGTGGATTTTCGCTTAAACAAGTTTGAATCTCCAATGGCAAAGTATCCGGATGTTGAAGAATATTTACGCGAGCATGAAATTGAATCTCCTAATTCAAAGGATATTGCTAATGCAATAATTCAGATTAGAAATAAGAAGCTCCCAAATCCTGATATCATAGGTAATGCCGGTAGTTTTTTTAAAAATCCTATCATACCATATTCAGTGTATAATAATTTAAAGCAGACATACTTAGACATGCCTTCATATCCTTTGAATGAACATGAAGTTAAAATTCCTGCAGGTTGGTTGATTGATAAAGCGGGTTGGAAAGGATATAGATTTAATGGAGCAGGCGTACACGATAGACAGGCACTTGTACTTATCAATGCAGAGAATGCATTTGGGCATGACCTTTATGAATTATCAATAAAGATTCAGAATTCAGTCAAAGAGTTATATGGTATTTATCTTGAACCTGAAGTGAATATCATAAGATGAGATTACTATGAAAGTCATGAAATTCGGAGGTTCAGTACTTCATCATGAAGCCGGTTTTCAGGCGATGGTGGATATTGTAAAAAGACAAAATGAGAAACATGTTATTGTCATCTCTGCTTTTTCCGATATCACAAGAAAATTGAATTCCATGATGAATTCCGCACTACATCAATCATATGATGTATCAATGAATGAATTGAATTCAATCATTCAGTATCATGAAATGCTCTCAGATGTATTGTTGCCCAATAAGTCAATCTTTCAGGAGCTACTCGAAAAGACATCTATTCTACTTCAAAGACTTGTGAAGGGGATTTCATTAACAAAAGAAATTAGTCCTCGAATCAGTGATTTGATTCTTGCTCAAGGCGAAATATTAGCAACTTATTTTGTAAAAGAATTATTATCATCGCATGAAGTCAATGTAGGTATGATTGAATCCGGTGATATTATCATCACAAATGACGTACATGGTTCTGCCAAACCAATAGAAGCTTTAGTTTCACATCATGTTCATACAACACTTTTACCTGCTTTTGATGATCATGATTATATCATCATGGCAGGATTCATCGGTAAGAATGCACATGGTGACATTACAACCATGGGATATGAAAGTTCAAATCTAACCGCTGCATTATTGGGTAGCACATTAAAGGCGGAAGAAATTACTATCTGGACAGATGTCTGTGGAATACGATCATCAGATCCTAAACATATTGTCAATACTATCGCCATCCCACGATTATCATATATGCAAGCCCAAGAATTGGCAAATAATGGTTTGAAATTACTTCATCATTGGATGTTNGATCTTCCACTAAAACATTCCATTCCTGTATCCATAGCAAATGCTTTTGATGATGAGGGAGAAAGAACAAGAATCTCCAATGAGTATGATGAAGTACTACCAACAATCATCATTAGACATTCTCAGGACTTGAAAAAGTATACTCAATTATTTTCGGATGATGATTCCATACTTCGTATTTCTATCTTTACCCAAAATGACGATATCATTCAAAAGATATATGCATTGGCATCAGAATTATCAATGAATGATACAATCATTGTGAAAACATTTGAATCAAAGAATATGCATCATGTCATCATTCGTGATCATCTTGCTCACTATTTCATGAACGCTTTACATACATTGATCGAGAAATAAAATGAAACATCATCATGAATCCCCAGATAGATCCACTATGCCTGTTCAAGGCAATACTTATACAGTTTCGAGAGAAGGGAAAGAATTATTCTCGGCTATCATTACCGACTACAAACCGGCATCATGTTGGGCAAATGTAGAAGTCATAGAAGCAAAGCCCGGATATGAGGAATATTATCCTCATCAAGCACCCATGAGATTAAAGGTGGCTATGTATGATTTTACAAAAAGTGAAGAGTGATAACATATCACAAATAGCTTTCAACGATTGATTCAACTTGTTCGCGAATGTCATTCATGGCATCATTTGCATTGATGATAAATATATTTCTATCAGACTTCTTCGCTATTTCAAGATATCCTTGTTTTGTTCTTTCGAAAAATGCATCACCCGATCTTTCCATTCTATCAGGCTTGGTTTGATTATCATTTGATCTGAATCCTGCTCTTTTAGCTGCATCATCTACTGATAAATCAAAGATAAAAGTGATATCAGGTATAAGTCCGGCTGTTGCAAAATCATTTATGGATTCAATTGACTCAATGGATAGTCCGCGACCATATCCCTGATATGCTACAGAAGAATCAATATATCTATCACAGATCACAATGTTTCCTGCTTCCAATGCAGGTCTGATTACACTACCCACTAATTGAGCTCTTGCCGCAGTGAATAGAAGTAATTCGCATCGCGGATCTACTTGTTCTTTAGAATCCAACAATAATTGTCTGATCTGTTCAGAAAGAATATTTCCACCGGGTTCACGAAGTATAGTCACCACATGATTGCGTTTTTCCAACATTTCTTTCAATAATTGAATCTGTGTGGATTTACCACTGCCATCAATTCCTTCAAATGTGATGAACATTATATGTTCTCCTTATCTATCACAATCACAAATTCACCTTTTGCATTCTGTTCTGTCAACAATTGAAGTATCTCAGTAGGATTACCTCTGAATGATTGTTCAAATTTCTTGGTCAATTCTCTCACCACATAATACTGTCTTGCATTCAATGTTTGAGAGGATTGTAATGAGTTGAATAGATCCAATATCCGATATGGACTCTCATAAAGTATCACAACATTCTTTCTATCACTTAAAGCATTGATAAAAGAATCTCTTCCTTTTTTATGAGGAGGGAAACCAACAAANCACCAATCATCAGTTGAAAAACCACTTTGTACAAGTGCTGGAATCAATGCTGTTGCTCCGGGCAAGACATGATAAGGAATCCCCATTGTAATTGCCGTCTGAATGAGAATCATACCGGGATCAGATACACCGGGAGTTCCTGCATCGGAGACATAACAAACTCTCTTACCTTTTTTGACTTCATTACAAAGAAATTCACTTATGGATTTTTCATTGTGCTCTCGACATGAATGAAGTTTCTGTGGGATTATGGAATATTGCTTTAATAATTGTCCCGTTACTCGAGTGTCTTCACAAGCTATGATTTCAGATACCGACAAAAGTCTTAATGCACGAAGAGTCATATCCTCCAAGTTTCCGATGGGAGTTGGAATGAGATATAATCCGGGATCATATTGTCTTTCTTCATGCTTCACTATTATTTCCTAATTCTTTTGTTTTTAGAATTCTACCTTCCCTCAGTTCTCTAAAAAATGAAGACAATAGATCCGAAGATTCTTTTGCCATGAATCCTTGATGAACTTCGCATTGATGATTCAATCGTTTATCATTCAATAGTTCATATAGAGAATGAACAGCGCCTGATTTTGGATCTTTTGAAGCAAAATAGATGATTGGTATTCGCGAGAGAATGATTGCACCAGCACACATTGCGCAGGGTTCCAGTGTAACATATAATGTACAGTCTAACAATCTTCTTGTATTTAGTTTTTTTGATGCAGATTCAATCACCAATAATTCTGCATGTCCTATCGGATTTTGAAGATATTCTGTCTGATTATATGAACATGCTATGACTTCATCATTCTTCACTATAACTGCACCAATTGGGACTTCACCGAGTGTATATGCAATCTTTGCTTGATCCATAGCAAGATTCATGAATTCTACATGTCGAGAATCTTGATTCATTATAATAGAATTCCATATTGATCTGGATATATAACTTTTTCCAAAACAAGTCCTTGAGGTTCAGCAACAGGAGCTCTTTTAATTTGTGAATATCTTTGAGGTACATTCAATAAATGCAAGATTTCATCTTTTGTCATTGAACCTCGAGCATATTCCAACATTGCACCAACCAATGAGCGAACCATAGCATAAACGAATCTATTGGCTCCTATATGCAAGATATAATCTCCTGTGTCGGTACATTTCCATTCACATAATGCAACATTGCATATATATGAGATAGTAGAAGGATTATGCTTTGAAAAAGAAGTGAAATCATGTTCGCCTATAAACATATCTCCGGAACTAAGCAGTTTTTCCTCATCTAAAGGATATGGATAATAGGTAGAGAAATATCTATTGAAAACATGCTCAATGCTTGTAATTGTATAGGAATATTCACGATACACAGCATCTCGGGTGCAATGGAAATCACAAAGTGGTATGCAATGACCAACTATGCGAATGTCTTTTGGCAGTCTACTATTGATTGCACGAATGATCTTATCTTCNGGAACGGAGAATATTTCATTAGTTGATTTGAAATGTGCTATCTGACCGCGAGCATGAACTCCGGCATCAGTTCTACCTGATCCCAATACATGAATCTCATGTCCTGTTAATTTCTTGAGTGCTTCTTCAATTTCCTGTTGAACACTGTTGCCATTGTTTTGTCTTTGCCATCCCGAATAATTCGTTCCATCATATTCGACTTTCAAGACATGGGTGATACGATTAGACATGATGNAATTCACATGACAGAAAGAGGGAAATATAGTTGATTGACTGTAGGAATGTCAATCAATGAACTATTAACTAGGCCATTCTCATCATTTATAGAAAGCAATTTTATGCGATAAGGTTGAAGGTCAATATGCTGATCTGCTGAGAACTGACATCGAATATAATTATCGGTCCATCCTTTCCAAAGTCCTGTTTCCGGATCATAAGACTCGGGTATGACCATATATTCTTTACCGATCTCAGAAGAATAAAACACCAGTCTTTTGTGTTCTGAGAGCGATCTCAATCTAGCATTACGCAATTTTCGGATGCGCATTGGAACTGCATCAGGATATTCGGCGGCGGGAGTATTATCTCTTTCCGAATATGTGAAAACATGCAAATATGAAAAGGGAAGTGATTCAATAAATGAAAATGTTTCCTCAAATTCAGCATCTGTTTCACCGGGAAAACCAACAATGACATCAGCACCTATACAAGCATGAGGAAGCAATTGTTTATATGTGAGTAAAGTTTCTCGATATGCGGATGCTTTATATCTTCTTTTCATTCTTCTCAATACTGATGGCGAACCACTTTGAAGAGGTATGTGAAGATGTGGCACGATCTTTTTTGAACTTGTTATGAGTTGAATAATTTGATCTGAAACAAGATTGGGTTCAATGGAGCCGATTCTAAAGCGAGATTTGGTTTCTAAATCTTCTATCATTTTCAAAACATCATAAAATGTATGATCATCATGATGATAGTCACCGAGATTGATTCCGGAGAGAATGATTTCATGATAACCTTGTTCTTCCAATCGTTTGATTCTATCCGGAATATCATTCAAATCAATGCTTCTGCTTTTTCCTCTTGCCATCGGAATTGTGCAAAAGCTACAACTATAATCACATCCATCTTGTATTTTCAAAAATGCTCTGGTTCTGGCATCTTCATCTGCAGACTGTGAAAAAGCAAATTCAGCAGCATCAATCGATTGAACAAAAAGCTCGGGAGTCTCCCTTTTTGAATAATCTGTGATCAATTGATCTATTTTTAATTTATCAGCTGTTCCAATGACTGCATCAACTCCGGGTATCGTTGATATTTCTTCGGATTTCAATTGCGCATAGCAACCTGTAACTCCAATGAATGCATTCGGTGATTTTTGCTGTATTTTGCGAATGATTTTACGGCATTCCGTATCGGCATTTTCTGTCACCGTGCAAGTATTTATTATGACTGCATCGGTAAGATCGCCGAAAGGGACGATTTCATGACCCAATTTTTCATATTGATCTCTGAGTTGAGAAGTTTCTGAATAATTGAGTTTACAACCCAATGTATGAAATGAAATTTTCATAGTATATCTACATAATTACGAAGCAAAAATACTAAATATGGAGTCCATTCCATGAAGAAGGATATCATCGGAAAAGAATATTCCTTGACATTTACAGTACAATCTGATATGACTGCCACATTGGACGGAACAGAGATACATTCTGTCTGCTCAACTGTAACGATGGTTTATTATGCCGAATTGGCAGCAAGAAAAGTCATAGAACCATTCTTTGAAACCGGCGATCAAGCCATAGGAGGAGGAATCAATCTTAAACATACGGGAATGGCCGCTCTTGGAGAAAATATAGAGGTCAATGCAAGAATAATCTCTTTTGATGGTAGAATTCTGGTATGTGAGATAGAATCTACTGTCAATAATGGTGAAATCATCCTTTGCAAGGGAACACAAACTCAGGTGGTATTACAACAGGAAATCATCACTGGATTGATTGAAAAGGCATATGCAAGACTTCACTCATAAATTCTTGGCATCTCTTTCCAATTGCTCTCGATGATCAGGATGTGCTATATCAATGAGGGCCTTGCATCTTTGCTTTATGTTTTTTCCGAACATATCAGCTATTCCATACTCAGTGACAATATAATGTGCATGAGCTCTTGTTGTAACAACACCGGCCCCCGGTTTCAACATACTTACAATTTTGCTTTCACCGGAAGCAGTAACAGAAGGAAGGGCTATGATTGGTTTTCCTCCATCTGAAAGAGATGCACCTCTCATGAAATCCATTTGACCTCCAACTCCCGAATAAATGGATGTACCGATGGAATCAGCACAGATTTGTCCTGTCAAATCTATTTCAATCGCACTATTGATGGCTGTCACTTTGGGATTTCTACGAATGACATTTGTATCATTGATATATGCGATATCAAGGAATACGATTGCGGGATTATCATCCACAAAATCATAGAGTTTCTTTGAACCCATTACAAATCCCGTCACAATCTTCCCCGGATGTACTCTCTTCATAGAACCATCAATAACACCTTTTTCAATAAGTGGGATTAAGCCATCAGAAAACATTTCTGTATGAATTCCCAGATATTTATGATTGGACAATGAAGTTAAGACAGCATCAGGTATTGCTCCAATTCCCATTTGCAATGTTGCTCCATCTTCAATGAGAGAAGCAACATGATTGCCGATTGCGGTATGTACTTCTGTTAAAGTTGGACCATGATATTCAGGCAAAGCTTGATTATGAATCACGCCATAATCAATATTGTCAATATGAATAAATCCATCACCATGTGTTCTTGGCATATGCTCATTGATTTGGGCTATTATGATTGTAGAATATTCCATAACAGCTTTGGCAATATCAACTGAAATTCCCAAAGAGCAAAATCCATGTGCATCAGGTGGTGAAACTTGGATTAATGCACAATCTACGGGCATTAATCCACGGCGAAACAACATTGGAACTTCACTCAGGAATATCGGCATATATTCAGCTCTTCCCGCATTCACGGCTTCTCGTATATTTGACCCCACAAAAAAAGCATTTACTTTGAATGATTGTTCCATTCCCGGTTCTGCATATGGTGCCGGACCCTCTGTATGGAGTTGGACAATCTCAACATTTCTCAATGAATGTGAATAATGCATCATTGCTTCGATCAATGACTGGGGAGCCGCAGCCACGCTATGAATGAAAACTCGTGAATTTGATGTAATATGCGACAAAGCTTCTATAGCGGTGGTCAGGACCATATTTCTATCCTCCTATGCCAAGTAGTTGTGGTCAATTATGTAATTTTAAGCCAATAATACTCGAAATGAGTGTCACTTAATTTACTGAATATCGATATTAACTTTCTTGAGAAATGTATGATTAAAGCAGTGATATTCGATTTGGACAATACACTTGTAGATTTCATGGCTATGAAACATCAGGCAATTGATGCGGCAATCAATGCAATGATTGATGCAGGATTGAATTTAACCATGAATCAATTGCAGGGACATATCAAGACAATATATGATGCACAAGGGATAGAGTATCAAAGAGTGTTTGATGAATTGCTCACTCAACAATTGGGATATTTAGATTATCGCATATTATCAGCCGGCATCATTGCGTATAGAAGAGCAAGAGAGGCAGCTTTGAAGCCTTATCCTCATGTGACTGCAACATTGATGTCGCTTGTAAAGTCAAATATCAAACTCGGTGTTGTTTCAGATGCACCTGCAAGAGAAGCTTGGCTTAGATTGTGTCACATCAATTATCATCATACTTTTGATGCAGTTGTTACATATGATGATACCGGTGAAAGAAAGCCAAGTCCTGTACCATTTCAAACAGCTTTGAAAAAACTTGATATTGCACCTGAACATGCAATCATGGTTGGTGATTGGGTGGAAAGGGATATGGTCGGTGCGAAGAATGTCGGTATGCATACAGCTTTTGCTCAATATGGTGATTCATTTGGTAATCAAGATGTCAAAGCTGATTATATACTCGAAGATATCTCTCAACTACTCCAAATAGTCCAATCACATAATGCTTCTTAATGAAGATTCATGCTTAATCGCTTGCCAATATTACGCCTACTTTCTCAATATGGAATGCCGATTCTCATATCATTAATATTATGTGGAATCGGTTTGGGTATTTTCTCTTTGTCATTGGTAACCAAAACTTCCATTGACAAAGGTGAGATACATCACTCTGAATCAATCATGGATTCAGTTCATATTTTCCGCAATAAGTTCAGCATTCCACATATCGTTTCTAAGAATGAACAAGATGCATTCATGGCGATGGGTTATGTTCATGCACAAGACAGATTATGGCAAATGGATATAGCACGAAGAGCCGGAAGAGGAAGATTGGCTGAAATCTTTGGAGATCAAGCTCTTCAATCGGATAGATTCATGAGGGTGATGAATCTTGTGGAAATAGCAGGGAAATTATTCAAGAATTCCAGTAAAACAACAAAACAAATCCTTGAATCGTATAGCAAAGGCGTAAATCTTTTCCTGGAGATGAATCCGGATAAAGTACCTTTTGAATTTGGTGCATTGAGCTATAAGCCGGAATCTTGGACTCCCGAAGATTGTCTCATCATCATGAGATTGATGGCGATTGAAATGAATATGAGTATGTGGACTGATTTGGCTTTCGGTGAGATAGCCGATAAATTCGGTATTCAACCTGCATTGGCATTGATTCCGAAGAATACTCCGGGAACAGTATATCAATATGGTGGTACAAGTCAAGAATTCAAATCTGAAGAAAATACAATTGCACAAAATAACTTGGAAGGTTTGTCTACCATAAAAACATCCATGGTTCTTTCTGCAAGAGAATATCTAGGATTTTCAGGAGATGGCATTGGGAGCAATGCCTGGGTGATGCGAACCTCTCCAAAAGAAAAGAAATCATCCGTGATTTTGGCTAATGATCCACATTTGAAATTATCATTACCGGCCCGTTGGTATCAAGCACATATCACAAGTCCCGGATTCAATGCCATTGGTGCAACCATTCCCGGTTTGCCACTCATTGTTTCAGGTAGGAATGAAGTAAGTTCTTGGGGTATCACCAATATGATGAATGATGATTTTGACTATTTCATAGAAAAAGTCGATAAGAAGAATTCAAATTACTATTTCAATGAATCCGGCGAACGAGTCAAATTCAAGTATAAAAGAGATACCATCATCATTAAAAATGGTGAACCACTTATTTATGATATCCGTTATACTGATCGCTCTGCCGTTATTTCAGATGCACCACCAACAGGTCTCTTAAAGAATATTAAAAATGAGAAATCGGTATTTGATCGATACTGTTTGACCTATTCTTGGACGGGCATGCAGATGTCTGATGAGATTCTTGGTGTTTATAAAGTCATGAAATCAACTTCTTGGTCAGACTGCAAAAAAGGATTTGATTTATGGTGTGCACCTGCATTAAATTTTGTCTATGGAAATGCAAATGGTACTATTGCTTCTGCAACCATAGGAATGATCGCTAAAAGAGGAGAAAAGAACAATCCGAATCTTCCTTCACCGGGTTGGAAAAAGGGCTATTCCTGGACCGGTGTATATACTTCCTCAATCTTACCGTCACATTCATTTGCTGGAAATGATTATTCCAAACGATTCATCATCACAGCAAATAATCCGCTCACATCTAATCCAAATGTATATCATTCAACTCTGTGGGAACCCTCATCCAGAGCAGATAGATTACAACAAGCCTTGAAAGAATTTGATGAATATGATGTACGCGATGCCCAATATTTACAAATGGATGTGTATTCGGCATATGCTCANCAAGTGATGGATTCANTATTGCCGGGNTTGATAAAGAAGAAAAAATATATGCCTCTGAATGCCAAAAAGGCAATAGAAAAGATGAAGAACTGGAAATGTTATATCACAAATCAGGATATAGAACCAACCATTTTCTCATTGTTTCTTGAGGAGTATTATCGTTCAGTTTTTGAAGATCAACTCACTGCACCGATACTAAAACTATATAATATTGTGACTAATGTTCCTACTCGTATCATTCTGCACACATTACATGATTCAGAAGGAAAATGGAATACATGGTTTGACGATGTAAGAACCAAACAGATCAAGGAAGATAGATCGGAGATAGTTTTCAGATCATTTTTGAGAGCGATCAAAAAAGGGGAGACATACTATGGAAATGCAGATATACGAACTTGGAAATATGGCAAGTTGCATTCCATTACTTTAGAACATCTATTTTCTTCAAGCAAATTATTATCACCAATTGTGACGCATGGTCCATTTCCGCATGGTGGTAATAATACTACCTTAAACAATGGATCTTGGTCATTCAATGATCCATTCAAACAAACCTTGGGAGCATCAGTCAGAGTCATTTCTGATATGCGAGACTCCTTGCTCTATTGCGTATTACCGGGTGGTGTGTCCGGAGAGCCACTCAGCTCACATTATAGTGACCAAGTTCAGCTATGGCTCAATGGGGGGTATATAGCGCTTTCAGCCACGAGAAATATTTCACCTGATTTCACGCTTTCTTCAATCTTGGCTCCGGAACCAAAGAATGACTGAATTCATCATTGATACAAAAAAGTATCCCAAACCACGCAGCAGACATCACAATGCTGCAAATGTCTATTTTCCTTTGGATAAATTGGCTACAATACCCAGATATTATCCTCCTTTGATCGAACAAATCAATTGGAATGATTTTTTTGCGGATGGGATGCCTCCTTCAGTATTGGATATCGGATGTGGATGGGGATCATTTATGATGAGTTATGCTATAAATAATCCTGAATCCAATATTCTGGGAATAGAAATCAGACATTTATTGACTGAATGGATTAATACTATCATTCATGGTGAATCTATACCAAATGCACATGCTTTATGGTATTCTTTACCGAATGGTTTGCATTTCCTTGCCAATGAATCNATACATGAATTCTTCTCATTTTTCCCGGATCCATGGGTTAAGAAGAAACATTATAAAAGAAGAGCATTCACCGAAGAATTGATTCAAGAATGTGTCAGATTATCAAAGCATGATGCACAATTTAGAATCATGACTGATGTTCCTGAAGTNGCAGATTATCAACTCGCTTTACTTGGTGATCATCCTTCATTTGTCATGGAATATGCAGAGTATTGTGGNGAACATGACCTTACTTGGAAAGACACTTTATCAGGAATTTCTCTTCAAGAATATAATGCTGATATGTGGAGTCTTCCCATGACCGATCAAGAAGTATTCTCACGAAAAAAGCATATTCCATATCTCAGAGTATCTTATCGAATTCAAAAGATTTGATGACATCCATCAACATATTGGATTTTCTTGAAAATCAACCATTGACTCCTTCTCTTTTACTCTTTGCCTATCAAACCGGCTGGTTTCCTATGGCAGACGATGAAACAAATGAAATTTATTGGCATTCACCGATGAGGAGAGCAATATTTCCATTAAGTGAGGATGGACCCAAACCCACACTCAAGAAAGCTTATAAAAAGTCAAATTGGTCATTTGCAATCAATACTGCATTTTCCGATGTAATTCAACAATGTGCAAAACGAGAGGATACTTGGATAAGTCAAGATATTATAATGGCATATACTGAATTACATGATCAAGGATTTGCGCATTCAGTTGAAACATATCATGAAGGGAATCTCATTGGAGGACTCTATGGAGTTTCGATTGGATCAGCCTTTTTTGGTGAATCTATGTTCAGTCTTCAATCTAATGCTTCAAAATTGGCTTTTGTACACTTATACAATCACCTGATATATCAAGGATTCACACTCTTGGATTCTCAATACATTAATGATCATACANTNTCACTGGGTGCAAAAACCATCTCAAGAACACAATATCTGCAAATGCTTTCCGAAGCCGTGCAAAAGAAAGACATAACATTTACTCAATCTAATTTGTAAAAGTCATGAGAACCATCTCAATTGAAAGTAATGGTAGAATTGAAAAAACAGCTGTGTATTTGAATGGTGAACAAAT
>JGI25922J50271_10000353_pt1 | contig 13552 bp, 9 predicted proteins | sample LauGreSu1BDMLBDD_2_FD_50271 | JGI IMG/M metagenome (IMG submission 50271) | reverse complement strand
GGTTGCCATCTTTAAATCGATTCCGCCGTACGACACACTTCCCACCTGCGGGTCGTACAAACGAGCCATCAATTTTGCAAGCGTCGACTTGCCTGCACCCGTTGGGCCAACAAGAGCAAGCTTTTCGCCAACACCAACGCTGATACTTACATGCTGCAATGCGCGATTCTCTGCGCCGAAGTAGGTGAAGTCAATTCCATCAACAACCAATTCCCCGGAAGATGGCAATGCAACAGCCCCAGGATGTTCATCAACTTCTGGCTTGGCATCAAGTATTTGAAACAACTTGTTCAAAGCGGCACCAGCAGATTGCACGGTGTTGTACAGCTGTGAAAGTTGTTGCACTGGGTCAAACAAACTGGAAAGCAACAATGTGAACGCAACGACCGTGCCAAGAGTGACGTCCCCGCGGTGAACTAACCAACCACCAATACCAATGATTAAAGCGCTTGCGAACACTCCGCCAAATTCAATGAGCGCGAAATACCACGTGCTCACACGCACACTGTGTTCNTGACTGTTGAACAATTCACGATTCGATTTTGTGAATTTGCGGATGGTTTCTTCTTCTTGCGCATATGCCTGAATAACGCGAACCGAAGTAATGCCTTCTTGTAGCGCGGACAAATTTGCTCCAACCCTCTCGCGCACAGTGAGATACGCCTTGTTGGAGTCTCGCTGAAACTTCACCGAAGCGGCAATCAGTATTGGCATGACGAGCAGAGCAACAATGGTGAGCTGCCAGCTCAAAGTGGCGAGCAGCACCAGTGCAAACACGATCAGCATTCCTGCTGCAATGAATTGCAAGAGACCCCACTGCACGAGTTCTGCCATGGATTCAATGTCGGCGGTCATTCGCGCAACCAAAACACCCGCCTTATTGCGGTCGTAGAACGCCATGCTCTGACGCTGCATCTGACGAAACACTGCAAGCCTCAACACTCGAAGAAATGATTCTCCGGTGCGATTCAAATACAAAAACTGAGCACGACCAAAGACATATGCAATGAGAGCAACAAGAAGGTAAATGCCCACTGAGACATTCAGAGAAGTCGGGTTCTTTCCGCGAATTCCAAGGTCAATTCCCCGACGCACAAGTAGCGGACCCGCTAGCGCNCACAGCGTGGTAACGCACACACATGCAAATGCCATCCACATCGTTTTACGAAATGGTGCAGCCATTTTGAAAACTCGACCAATNACCGTGCGAGCCTGTGCCCTACTCAGTCGGTCTTCGTCAGTTACTCCACCNTGTGACCACATGTCAGTTCGCCTTNTCTTCTTCTTCAGGAGCACTCATGCTTGCAAGTACTTCTCGGTAGCGAACATTTGTTGCAACAAGCTCGTCGTGCGTGCCAATGGCGGCAACTTTTCCTTCATCCAACAAAATCACACGGTCTGCAAGTGCAATGGTTCCAGGCCGGTGTGCAATCACAATGGTGGTACGACCAGACATCACCGTCTTCATGGCATCACGAATTTCGCCTTCTTTACTTGGGTCAACTGCGCTTGTGGCGTCGTCAAGCACCAGCACCCGCGGGTTAGCAACGATTGCTCGCGCAATGGCAATTCGTTGCCGTTGTCCACCAGAAAGCGAAAATCCACGTTCTCCGATTACCGTCTCGTAGCCATTCGGCAGTCGTAATACAAAGTCATGCGCCCCAGACAATTTTGCAGCACGTTCAATTTCTTCCACTCCTGCATGTGGATTAGCAAAAGCAATGTTGTTGCGAACCGAATCGTTGAACAACACCGTGTCTTCAAACACGACGCCAATGTGCTTTCTCAAATCAGAAAGCTTCAACTTGCGAACATCGATTCCATCAAGAAACACGTGTCCGCTTTGAGTGTCGTAAAACCGCAAGAGCAGACGAGTGACCGTTGATTTCCCCGAACCCGTTGCACCAACAATGGCGATACTCTCACCGCCTCGAATTTCCATGCTGAAGTTTCGGAGCACCGGAAAATCTGGGTTGTAACCAAACACCACTTTGTCAAACTTCACAGCACCAACTGGGTCTGTTGTTTGCATAGGTAGCGTTTTGGGCTGAGCTGGGTCGGTAATTTCTGACTGTGTCGACATCACTTCGTTAATTCGAACAAGCGCAGCAGCGGCTCGTTGACCAAGCGCAACGATCATCCCGATATTGCGCAATGGCCAGATGAGCAACGTGAGATACACATTGAATGCAACAAGGTCGCCGATGGTTAATTGGCCATTCAGTACACGATGACCGCCAACTCCAAGCACAGCGACAAGACCGAGTGCAGGCAACACATCAATGGCGGGCATGAAGCTGGAGCGAATGCGCGCGGCTTTCATTGACTCGCGCAAAATGTCGTCTGCTTCTTTTTCAAGTTTCTCAAACTGCACTTGCTCTGCGCCAAAGCCCTTCACTACACGAACCCCAGAAATACTTTCTTCAACAACATTTGCTAGTTGCGCTTGCTCTGCTTGCACCGCAATAGATGCCGGGTGAATTCGATGGCTGAAGCGTCGCGCTGAAAGATTGACGAACGGCAATGGAATCAGCGCCACAATCGCCAAGATCGGATCGGTAATAAACAGAATCGCAGTCACAGCAATAATTTGGATCACGTTCGACAATGTGATGGGAATCATCACGATAAAGCCCTGAATTTGCATGAGGTCACTCGANGCCCGACTCATCAACTGCCCGGTTTGCGCTTTGTCGTGATATCCAACGTGCAGATTCAAAACATGAGAGAACAGTCGCTCACGAAACAGTGTTTCAGCCCATCGACTTTCTCGAAAGGCGACGTATCGGCGCATTCCAGAAAGCACCCCTGTAAGCACGCCTAGACCGCCAATAATCAATGCCCACTGCAATAACGGGCCGTTTTTTTCGATGCCGTCGTTAATGGCATATTTGGTCATCTGCGGCACTGCCACCTTGAATGAAGCCCACAAGATTCCCACCAATGCGCCAAGCAGCAGATTGCGGCGCTGCATACGCAAAGCAGCACGCAACAATCGCCAACCTTCGCTGCGTTGAGCCTCTTCAAANTCGAGCCGCGCTGCGACCTCGGTATCGGACTCAATGGACGTCATGATAAATCTGACGAATCAGCTGGCACTTGGTGAAAGTGCTTCGACGGATTTCCAATAATCCAAATTCGGATCAAGCGGAAGAATCGCAAGCGATGACGTAGTCACACCATTCTTGAAGTACTCGGAAATGATGTCGCGACAATGCGCAGGGCTGCCATGCACCACTAATTCGTCAACCACTTGATCGGGAATTGCGGCCAAAGCACCTTTACGATCTCCCGCCTTCCACGCATCCCACATTCCTTGCATCAATGGAGCACGTCCCATCCAGCGATGGAAGTCGGCATACACAGGAACATTCATGTACGCAGCAATTGCGAAACGAGCACCGGCGCGCACTACTTCAGTGTCTTCACTTGGGCAAACAAAAATGCGGGCAGTAATTTCCTTTTCTACCCCGTTCGCGGCGTCGTTCACTACTTTTGCCACTTTGGTTACGTCTTGCGCACTCAGCCAATTGATAATCACGCCATCTGCTTCGCGTGCGCCAAGCTTCAGCATTCCTTCGCGAAGCGCAGCAATCAGAATTGTTGGTTTTTGCGGCGGTTTAATGCTCAGACGAAATCCGTCCACCTTGAACGTGTCGTATTCCTTGGTGATTTTTTCTCCCGAGAAGGCATCGTGCATGAATCGAACAACGTCTCGAACCTTTTTGTACGGGTCAACGAATGGAACTCCGTTCCACCGCTCCACAATCACATTGCTCGACGATCCGATTCCGATTGCGAAACGACCAGGTGCAGCATCGGCAAGCGCGGCAACACTTTGCGCAATCACTGGAGCGGTGCGCGTATATGCAGGAACAATTGCTGTGCCAAGTCGAAGGCGCGGCTCCCAAGCTGCGGCTAATGCCAGCGGCGTGAATGCATCTGCGCCATCGGTTTCAGCCGACCAAATATCGCTGTATCCCCAGTTGGCCAACTGCGCATACTTTTCTTTGTGGTCGTGCAAATGTCCTGGAAGTGGAACAGTCATTCCGTTGCGACGAATCATTTTGGTTCCCTCCACATTCGAGCAATACAACTTTGACTTGCAGTGGCAAGAAACGTCCCGTCTTCGGCGAACATGTTTACTGTTCCGTGTCCGAAGCCGCGTTCCACACCTTGTATATGTATGTCTAACAACACCCACTTGGTGGGAACGAGGCGAACCACGCGGAGCGTGTTATCCAAGCTGTTTCCACCACCTCGAATACCCAGCGCCTGACCAACGCCCATCGGCACAAAGTCACCCAACACGGCCAATGTTGCCGTATCTACACCGTCAATCACATCAGGAATTCGGGCCCACATCAATGTGCGGCCATCATTTGGCGTTCCATCGAGGTCTTCTAACTCGCGGCCAGTAACAAAACGTTCTTCCATTTTTTCATGGATGGTGTTCGAAACATCTCCACGATGCTCACGTTGCACCAATGCACTTGGGGGCGGAACATCAGGCATGGTCACAAACGAATGCGCGTGTTCAAATGGACGCTCGCCCACAGCTGCGTTAACCGTGAGAATTTCGCGATCTCCAACGTGGCATACGGCGCGCGCTTGAGTGATCTGATGCCCAACGACTGCAAGCGTGACATCGATGTCCATGGTTTCGCCTGTGCGCGCATACGACAGATATTGCGCAGTTGCCCATACACACGTGCGACCAGACAGTTCTTCAATTGCGGCAACAGCTGCAGCTAACCCGCAACCACCCCAGAGAAAATTGCCACCCGTTACTAGGCCCGGTCGAACGACCATTGACCACCGACCGTTTGTCGGTCCAAACACCCCTGATGGTTCTATTCCGAGGAAGGCTTTGGTATCCATAACGCGTCACCACACTAATAGAGAGAGTGATTTTGCCGACTACTTTAAGACAATGAGCACAACTGATACTCCATGGATGGGCGACGCATGCTCGCTTGTAGATGCCTTTCGCAATAAAGAGCGTTCCCCGCTAGAAGAGTTGCAAGCTTCGCTACGCGCCATTGAGAAAAGTTCGCTTAATGCATTTTCATTTCTCGATCCAGATGGTGCAGTAAGTCGGGCGAAATCTGCAGACGTATCGAAACCATTTGGTGGAATTCCACTTGGCGTAAAAGAACTTGATGCCGTTCAGGGGTGGCCATACACCGAAGCATGTGTGGTCTTTGCCGACCGTAAAGCAACATACACATCAGTCATGGTTGAACGCGCTACTCAACGCGGTGGAGCAAATGCAATTGGCTTGTGCACCGCAAGCGAATTTGGTGGAGTGAATGTCACTCGCACTGTTCTAAACGGAGCAACACATAACCCGTGGCAACATGGCCGCACGCCGGGCGGATCATCTGGTGGAAGCGCCGCCGCAGTTGCAGGCGGTCTTGTCACTATTGCAACCGGTGGAGATGGCGGAGGTTCAATTCGAATTCCTGCAGGCTTCACGGGCCTTGTTGGTCTGAAGGCAACGTTTGGCAGAATTCCTCGCGCACCGCATACCGAACTTGGAAACCTCACCGTGAACACGGGAGTAATGGCGCGCAGCATTCGTGATACGGCGCGCTGGTTCGACGTGTGCAACGGACACGACGCACGAGATCCACTCAGTTTGCAGCGAGTTGAAAACTGGGAAAACGAGTTAGGCAGTCACGCCGAATCATTGCGCGGCAAAACAGCGGTGCTCTCTCCAAACTGGGGCGGTGCAGTCGTCTCCCCTGCAATGTGGCAACAACTCGAGGAATACGCGCAACATCTTGCGTCCATCACTGGAATGCAGATCGTCACCATCGACACCACGCTTCCCAGCATGGGCGCCGCTTGGTCAATCAGCGGAATGATTGAAATTCAGATGCAACTGGCAGATCACTGGCCTGCGTGTGCCGATGTACTTACTCCGGAAATGCGATTTGGAATTCAAGCAACGCTCGGTAAATACGGAGCAGAGGCTCGCGCAAAAATTGAAGCTCGTCGTGCTGCGCTGAATCAGCGAATGCACGAAATTTTCCAAGCGGCAGATTTCGTGATCACCGCAAGCAACCCCGATGTTGCGTTCAATGCAGAAGGTCCATTGCCATCAGTTTTTGGTGGAGTATCGGGTGGAATGGGAAACAACGGCAAGCTCACGTTCCCAGCGAACATGTATGGCAACCCGGCAATTTCCATTCCGTCTGGACTCATCGATGGCCTACCTGTGGCACTGCAAGTAAACGGACGTCACTTCAGCGAGCAGTTGCTGCTTGAACTTGGTCTTGCTATGGAACGCTCACGACCTTGGGCGCTTGTTGCACCGAACTCACCGAACTAAGCGAGTAATGCACGACCAACAATGTCGGTGCAAAACGCAGTGAGAATTGCCAAGTACATCAATCCAGTTGCTGCCATTACTGCCGAATAGCTGCGTTCTTTCAACGCGGCACGGGTAACTAGCGCGAGCACTCCCGTAACCACTGCCGACGCAAGCCAGAACCATCCAAGCACACCATTCCAACCATCATCAATAGTTCCGTTCAGCACGCTGATCATTCCGGTTGGCAATAGCAACACCACTACCTCTAGCGGCCACATGTAAATAACTGCTGTAGTGATTTCGTTTATCAGCTTCCGCGGCATCCCTGGCTGCACCAAATACCAGTGCCCCAACAACATGGTGTCACTCACTGCACCAAGAAACAGAGTTCCAACGACGATTCGCAACAACGACACAACCATGTCGCCGCCGCTGCCTTCGCTCGCTGCAGATATTCCTGCAGCAATAATTCCTGGAACACCAAGAAGCGGCGCAATCAGGTCAAACTTTGATCGCTTGTTTCGAATAAGCACAAAAGCAGCAACCGCAACAGCCACGCTTGATGCTTCACGAACAATGCTTACTCCGTACCGATTGCCCAACACCACTGCAATAACTGCAAATGCGCCATAAGTCATGCGCAGCAACATGCCATAGCCAGCACCAACTTCGTTTCGGCGCGTGGTGAACCACAAAAATGCAAGACCACCAACAGCCCATTGCAACATCACTGTTGCCGCTTCTAAACGAATCATGACCTGTTGAACTTAGGCTTCAACGACGATCAAATTGTGGTTTGCCATATTCATCGAGTCTGGACCACTCGTTGTTGCTACGACAATGTCTTCCAACCGCATGCCCCACTTACCTGGAATGTAAATGCCCGGCTCAACGCTGAATGCGTGGCCTGCAGCAATTGGCAACTTGTTGCCGCTCACCATGTACGGATCTTCGTGGGCTTCCATGCCAATTCCATGTCCTGTGCGGTGCACGAAGTATTCGCCATATCCCGCTTTTTCGATCACTGCACGTGACGCGCGGTCAACATCTTCACAAGCATTGCCTACAACACCAGCAGCAACACCTGCCGCTTGCGATTCGAAAAGCACCGCATATGCATCGGCAACATCGCTTGCAATCTGGCCAGTAAACACACACCTGGTGATGTCGCTGCAATATCCGTTCATCGTTCCACCAAAATCGCAGAGCACAATTTCATTTGCCTGAATTACTCGCGGCCCTGCGTGGTGGTGCGGGCTTGCGGCATTCTCTCCTGCTGCAACAATGGCGAAGTTCACCACATTGTGACCTTCTGCGATCAAGCGTGCCGAAATATCAGCAGATACTGCAGCTTCAGTTCGACCAATGAGCGGAATCTTGCCTGCATGTAATTGGGCAGCAACTCTGTCGGCCGCAGCACCCGCAGCACGCAGCGCCGCAATTTCGCTTGCATCCTTCGACACTCGCAAAGCGCCAACCACATCAACTGCGCGGGTGAAGGTCGCCCCAGAAACGTGTGGCAATAACTCCACAAGAAAGCGTGCCCACATTTGATCGCCTACTGCAATTCGCTTGGCATTTCCCAACAGTTTCGCCACAATTGCAATTGGATTGTCTGTTTCATTCCACGGAACAATTGAAAAAACTTCAGGTTGTGCAGCAACTCGCGGCACTTCAAGACGTGGAACCACCATGCTCACTTGCCCAACACGCGGTACTACCAACATGGTTAAACGCTCAAGTGGCATTGCTTCGTAACCCGACAAATACGGAAGGTCATGACCAACCGAGAGCAAAGCAGCATCAACAAGTTGTGCAGTCATCGCAGCGCGAACTTTTGCAATGCGCTCGATGTAATCGGAAGTGGTGGCAATTGTTGAACTCACAGGCTGTTCTTCCCCACCTTCACCAGCTTGCCATCGTTGAATTCCTCAACGGCGGTGATGATCTCTTCCTTTGTATTCATGACGAATGGACCATAGCGAACCATGGGCTCACCAAGCGGCAAGCCACCCATAATCAGAATCTGCGCAGCAGATGTTGTTGCTTCAACCCGCACCAAGCCAGCGGTTCTCTGCATCACCACCATCTCGCCAGAAACACTCGTCGACTCATTCACGCGCGCTTCGCCGTCGAATACATGAATGAGGGCGGTATGTCCTTCTTCCGGTAGCCACTCCACAACATCGCCCACTTCTAACACGGCGTGCGCATAAGTCATTGGCGAAGTGGTTTCAACAGGGCCTTTTGCTCCATGCACTATTCCGGCGACAACTCGAATATGTCCACCCTTTGCCAATTGCACGGTGGCCATTTCCTCTGCTTCATAACCCTGATAGCGAGGATCAATCATTTTCTGAGCCGCAGGCAAATTCACCCACAGCTGAAAGCCGTGCATTCGACCGCCGAGCTTCATCATGTCATCGGTTGGCAACTCGCTATGGATCACTCCAGAGCCAGCAGTCATCCACTGCACTCCACCTTTTTTGATCACTGCTTTTGTACCCGTTGAATCTTCGTGCACCATGCTTCCCGACATCATGTATGTAACGGTCTCAAATCCACGATGCGGATGACTTGGTGCGCCAACTGCTTTGCCTGGTGCATATTCCGCAGGTCCCATTTCATCGAGCAACAAAAACGGATCGATCTGATCAAGTTTTGCGGTTGGGAATGGACGACGAACATTGAAACCACCACCTTCAACTGTGTGCTGCGACTGAATGGTTCCTGCAATTTCGCGAAGTGGTGTCGTTGTCATGTTTGCCTTTATACGTGAAGTAGGGGTGATGAATTTCGATGTGCGTCTTTTGCGTGGTAGCTCGAACGAGTAAGAGGACTCGATTCGACGTGATTGATGCCAAGCCCTTCACCAAACTGTTTGTAATGCTCAAACTCTGCTGGTTCGGCGTAACGCACTACAGGCAAGTGCTGTGCACTCGGGCGCAAGTATTGCCCAATGGTCACAATGTTGACCCCAACACTTGCAAGATCAACGAGCGTTGCCTCTACTTCATCGCGAGTTTCACCAAGACCAAGCATGAAACCAGACTTTGTGGTCAACCCTGCCGTACGTGAGCGAGCCAACACCGAAAGACTGCGCGCATATCCAGCAGAAGGTCGCACCATACGCTGCAGTCGCGCAACGGTTTCGATGTTGTGGTTCAACACATCTGGACGTTCGTTCAAAACTATGTCCAAAGAATCTGTTCCTTTGGCGTCTGAAATCAATGCTTCAACCTGGGCGCCTGGGTTTTCATTTCGAATTGCACGAATCGTGTCGGCAACATGCTGCATGCCGCCATCGGCAAGATCATCTCGCGCAACCATGGTGAGTACAGCAAATTCCAAGCCCATACGCTTCACCGCTTCAGCAACTCGCGCTGGCTCGTTTGCATCTGCTTCAAGTGGCTTGCGGGTATCGATCAAACAAAACCCACAAGCCCGAGTGCATCTGTCGCCCAACACCATGAACGTTGCGGTGCCATCTTTCCAGCACTCACTCAAGTTCGGGCATCCCGCTTCTTCGCACACCGTGACCAAATTCAGGTCGCGAAGTGTCTTCTTTGTTAACAACACTTCGCTGGTGTGGTTTACGTGTGGGCGAATCCAATCGGGCTTACGCACAGAAATGCTCAGACCATCGCGTTCTGGCTGATGCGCCCATGCAATGTCGTATCGCGTGGAAAATTCATTTCCCCACTTCTTGTGCGCAAGATTGCTGACAACATTGACTACGTCAAACATTGTTGTGGTAATTCCCTCTTCAGCAAGCGAGGTCACCGCGTATTCCGCAATTCCGCAAGGAACAATATGTTCACGCATGTAACTCAAATCAGTAGTTACGTTGAGTGCAAAACCATGCATCGTTCGTCGCTCGCTTGCCCCCCGTGCAACTCGAACGCCAATTGCACATATCTTGCGTGCTTGCGCGGTTTCTGCGTCTAGCCACACACCAGGAAAGTCATGCTTGCGACTTGCGTTACGCAGGCCAAGTTCGCCAAGCGTGTCAATGATCAATTGCTCAACATCATGGATGTAGGCAGAAGTGTCGGCTGGGCCGCTCTCACCATGTTTGGCGTTCAAGTTCAATATCGGATATCCGACCAGCTGCCCTGGACCGTGATACGTGATGTCTCCGCCGCGATGAACAGCAACAAGCTCTGCGCCAACCAGTGCTGGATCGCACTTCAAATTCTGTTCAAGGTTTGCATTCTGTCCATAGGTGAATACATGCTGATGCTCAAGAAGTAATAAGTGTTGATCTACGCCATGTTCGAATACTGCATGTTGCACCGCCAACGCTTCAGAATACGGAACACGACCTAGCCATCTCACATGTAGTGGTGATGAAGGGGTGCTCATGAATGTGCTGGCAAGCTGGCTTTACAGCTCGGCTGACCAGTCCTGTGTTTCAAGTATGTGCTTCACTCGTGAAAGGAAGCGACCAGCGTATGCGCCATCAAATGCGCGATGGTCCCACGACATTGACAAATGCCCCATCGGATGGATGGCAATGCTTTCGCTTCCATCCGGCATGGCAACGACAACTGGCTTGCGCACAATTGCATCGGTAGACAAAATGGCAACTTGTGGTTGATTAATAATTGGCATTGCTATCAACGCGCCAGCAGAACCATTGTTGGACAACGTGAATGTTCCGCCATTGATTTCGTCTGGCGACAACTTGCGTCCACGCGCACGCGTTGCAAGATCATGAATATCGCGAGCAATTGCACGCAAACGCTTTGCATCAGCACTGCGCACTACTGGAACCAACAAGCCTGCATAGTCAAGGTCAACAGCAATACCAAGGTCGACATAGCTATGGACAATCAAATTGTCGCCCTCAATGCTTGCGTTCAGATGTGGAAACTCAACAAGAGCATCGACTACAGCGCGACTGATGAATGGAAGATAGGTCAGGCTGAAACCTTCACTTGTTTTCCATGACTCTTTGATAGAGCTACGTGTTTTGTCAACATTTGCGTAATCCACTTCAACAACAGTGAATGAATGTGGACTTGTTGCAAGCGACATCACCATGTGCGAACCAGTGAGTCGACGAATTTTTGACAACGGAATTACTTGTTCGCGATCACCCTGTGGAGTTGCAGGTCGCGGTGCAGGAGCAGCGACTGGAGCTGGCGCCTGTGCTGCAACGTGAGTTGGTGCAGGAGCAGCAACTGGTGCGGGTGCTTGAACAGGAGCTGGTGTTGCAACTGGCCCAGGTGCTGCTGCTTGCGCAGCTAGCCCATTGCGATCGATGTAGTCGAGTACATCTTCTCGTGTGATCCGTCCACCAGGCCCAGTGCCCTGCAATGCATCAATGTTGATGCCGTGATCATTCACTAAACGGCGAACAACCGGTGAGAGCAACTTGTTTGATTGCGCAACCGGTGCGGGAGTTGGCGCTGGTGCAGGAGTTGGGGCTGGAGCTGCAACTGGTGCGGGAGCAGGAGTTGGGGCTGCAACTGGCGCTGGTGCTGGTGCAGGAGTTGCAACAGTTGCAGGCGCTGGTGCAGCAACTGGTGCTGGCGCTGGTGCAGCACCTGCACCACCAACAACTGCAATCACGGTTCCAACCGCAACGGTCTCGCCTTCTGCAACACGAATCTCTGTCAGCACTCCAGCAATTGGCGACGGCACTTCAGTATCAACTTTGTCTGTAGAAACTTCGAACAATGGCTCGTCGGCAGCAATGGTGTCGCCAACTTTTTTAAACCAACGCGTAATCGTTCCTTCGGTGACCGTTTCTCCAAGTTGTGGAAGTGTGATCTCAGCCATGATGCTCCTGTGTTCGAACGATTAACCGTTGATGCTGCGGCCCGTAAGCGACAGCACTGTTTCTCCAAATGTTTCAGATAGCGAAGGGTGCGGCTGAATGAACTCAGCAATTTCATCCACTGTTGCTTCCCAGTTCACCGCCAAGTAGCCGCCAGACAACTGCTCGGTAACCCACGGACCAACCATGTGCACACCAAGCACCTGTCCAGCAGTTCCATCTGCGTTCTTTTTGGCAATGATCTTCACTAGGCCATCTGTTTCACCCAGAATCATTGCGCGACTATTCGAACGGAATGCGTGTTTCGCAACCACTACATCGTGACCAGCAGCAATTGCTGCTTCTTCAGAAGGGCCAGCCCACGCAACTTCAGGGTGGCAATAAATTGCCCACGGAACTCGGTCGTACATCACTGGATACACCACTTCGCCGCGCATGTGCTTCACAGCAACAATTGCTTCCGAATATGCAACGTGTGCAAGCTGCGGAGTATTCACAATGTCGCCAACCGCGTACACGCCAGGCTCACCTGTTTGGCAATATCCGTCAACATCAATAAACCCACGGTCACTTACATGAACAGCAGTTCCTGCAAGTCCAAGCAAGTCGGTAAATGGTTTGCGTCCCACCGACACCACCACCGCATCAACTTCAAGTCGTTCACCTTCACCAAACAACACTGTGGTACCAGTGCCCGTTGGTTCGTGACCATTTACTTTTACGCCAGTTCGAATATCAATGTTTCTTTTTTTGAAACTCTTTTCCACCACGAACGCCAAATCTGGGTCTAGTCCAGGAAGAATTTTTGGCAGTCCTTCAAGAATGGTTACTTGCGAACCAAGGTCGACAAACGTAGAAGCAAACTCGCAACCAATTGCTCCGCCGCCGATGACTGCAATGCGCTGAGGAATCTTGCTCAACATCAACACTTCATCAGAAGTCATGATTGGACCACCAGGTGTGAACCCAGGAATAGTTCGCGGAGTTGAACCCGCTGCAATCACAACATTTTTTCCTTGCAGTTGCTGCGTACTTCCATCAGCCAACTGCACAGTCACCGTTTTGTTTGGGCCAAGGGAACCGGTGCCCAAGAGGTAGGTCACCTTTTTTGTCTTCGTTAAACCGGTCAGGCCTTTAACCAAGCCATTAACAATGGTTTGCTTTCGGGTTTGGGCAATACCGAAATCAATTCCATTGACCGTCGCACTAATTCCAAAATCACCAGCGTGTTGCACGTGTCGATTGGCGGCTGCGGTCTCAAGAAATGCCTTCGCCGGAATACATCCGCGGTTCAAACATGTTCCGCCGATGGTGTCGCGTTCAATCAACGCAACAGTCATGCCAGCAGATGCGGCATAGAAAGCAGATGCATAGCCACCAGGGCCGCCACCAATGACCACGAGATCAAATTGCTCAGCCGTACGCACCACCTCTTTCAATTGCTTGTG
>JGI25922J50271_10000349_pt1 | contig 13610 bp, 9 predicted proteins | sample LauGreSu1BDMLBDD_2_FD_50271 | JGI IMG/M metagenome (IMG submission 50271) | reverse complement strand
CGGTTTTTGAGCTTGTTCCATGGATTGTATTTTCTCTTCTATGACAGAATCTTCGAGTTTTGTGAACAAAATCGGTGGTTGCGCGATATGCTGTCCGCATTCAAGGACAGGTTGCGCAATCCAATTCCAGTAATTGAGTCCGATTGAGGAGTGATCTCCCGTCTTGGGTTCATGACCGCATGCAATCGCGATATTCTTTGCAGTATGCGGAATGATTGGAGCAAATGCTATGGACAGAGCATTGAGCACTTGCGAGCAGACATATAATGTTTTTGCAGCCTCTTCGGGATTTGCTTTAATGGATTTCCATGGCTCGGCATCATTGAAATACTTATTTGCTGAACGAGCGATATTCATGGTTTCCATCACGGCATCGCGCAATCTGAATCCAAAATAGGATTGCTTGGTACTTTGCATTCCCCAGTGCAAGGATGCAATCATGAGAAGATCATGTTCATTGAAGATTTCTGAAAAGGATGCAGGAATCTCAGCAATCATATCTTCTTTGGAATTCCAGGTTTTCTCATTGAACCAATGAATCAATGCATGCCATTGATTGGCGAATTCAGCATATTTCCCTTCAAGATTTGGTACTTTCCCATCGAAGTTTTTCGTCAAGAATTGCGTGACGCGATTGATGAAATTACCCGGAATTGCCGCGAGCTCATTATTGGTTTTTGCTTGAAAATCCTTCCATGTGAAGTCACTGTCTTTCGATTCCGGAAGATTCGTCGCAAGTGCATAACGCAGGATATCGGTATTGCTTTCGCCGGGAAAATCTTTTTGATAATCTCTCAGGAAAATTCCCCAATTATTCGACTTAGAAAATTTCTTTCCTTCGAAATTCAGAAATTCATTTGCGGGAACATATTGCGGGAGTATCATGTCGCCTTTTGACATCAAAAGCATCGGGAAAATCAGCGTGTGAAAGACGATATTGTCTTTACCCAAAAATGCGACATAATTTCTGTCTTCGCCTTTTGGCGCTGACCACCATTCTTTCCATGCATCCGGTCCCAGTCCTTGACTTTNCGCCCAATGCTTTGTTGCCGANATATATCCCAATACNGCTTCGAACCACACATAAATCACTTTGCCGTCAGCACCTTCCACGGGCACTTTGATTCCCCAGTTCATATCGCGAGTTGCGGCTCTGTCATTCAANCCTTGTTTCAGCCATGAACGACTTTGCTGGAGTACATTCTCCTTCCAATCACTCGCATGTGATTCAATATATTCTTCAAGTGGTTTTTGAAATTCGCCCATTTTGAAATACCAATGTTTGGTTGATTTCACGATAGGTGTTTTTCCGCTGATCACACTTTTGGGATTAATCAATGCAGTTTGTTCATAGGTGGCACCGCAACTATCGCATTGATCTCCACGGGCTCCATCTTTTTTGCAATTTGGACATATTCCTTCCACATATCTATCGGGAAGAAACATATTGGCGGATTCATCAAAGAATTGGGGTTCTTCTTTTTCCGTGAGGAGTCCTTTCTCGAGCCAATCCAGAAAGAATTCTCTCGCGGTTTCATGATGAGTTGGAAGTGATGTGCGAGAATAAATATCGAAGCTCATCCCAAAAGTGGCAAAGGATTGCTCATTCATTGGATGATATTTATCTATGATGGCTTGCGGGGTAGTCTTTTCTTTTTCAGCACTNATCGTGATTGCCACGCCATGTTCATCAGACCCGCATACGAATANGACTTCCCTNCCACTCAANCGCAGGAAGCGAGCATACATGTCCGCNGGCAAATATGCCCCGGCNANATGTCCGAGATGAATATAACTATTGACATANGGCAATGCCGCNGTGATGAGTGTTCTTGACATGTANTACTCTGCTAATGAATCAGTGCAAATTTACTGATTTTTTAGGGAGCTTCTCATCTGGTTATCAACATCCCAATTTCGTAAACTCCACTCTACGATTTTCTTCGCGACCCTCAGGCGTGTCATTTGTTGAGACAGGAAATTCTTCGCCAAATCCTTGAGCGGATAAGCGAACAGGATCTATGCCATTTCCAATGAGATAATCAACAACGGATTGAGCTCTTTTTCTTGACAATTCTTTATTGTATTCATTCGAACCTTTGCTATCCGTATGTGCATCCAAGCGAACACATAAATCAGGGTTTTTGCTGAGATATGATTTGAGTTTATTCAATTCATCAACACTTTCAGGTTTGATATCCCATTTATCGTGATCGAAAAAAACTCTACGAAGTTTATAAGACTTTCCAATACCACCTTTTCCGCCATTATTGTTCTGAGGTTTTTCCGTATTGCTTGACTTCTGAGCATTTTCTGAAATTGGGTCTTCTGCTTCTTCGAATGGATCTTCCTCTTCACCTTCTTCGGACTCGGGTTTTTCCACTCCATCTTCATCTCCCCAAGAATCGGGATCTGTATCTTCTACAGAATCATCATTTTCATCTTCCTTGCTTGGCTTTGTCAATGGTTTGATAGTTTTCTCATTAGGTTCTTCACCTGAATCACTTCCGGATACTCCATCTCCTGTACCACTATTTCCTGTATCTCCTCCGCCGGATGCTCCACCGCCAATTCCACCAGTTGATGTACCTGAGCCATGTTGTTCTTTTGAGCAACTGCAAACGGTACATCCACCTTGAGAGCGGGCTTTACCGATATGTTCACCATGCGTGGGATGCGAGCAATGATTACAAACTGTATGCTTTTCAGTGATTGTAGTCACAGTTCGAACTGTATGACCATGTGTACAATTTAGTCCAGCGCAAATACTACGAGAGCATGTTTTACCAGGACAATCTACTTTGATGCAACGGTATGCCGGACAGATTGCATCATAACAGCGTCTTCCTGCACAACCTTGATCTGTACACTTCTGAAGTGAACATTCAACTTTGGGATAGCGATAATGTTCATTGGCATATATTGAATCGTGATTCACTCTCAGGAGAATATTTCCACCATTGAATCTGCCGCCGGGTGTATTTAGTGTTGAGCCTTCGCTTAACACACCAATTGAAAATACATCAAATGCAACTTCGAGTCCGAATCTTGCTTCTCTTGCCACGGGATTGACAGAGAATGAGGAAATGATTCTTTTATCATTAACTGCCGCGACAACACCAAATTCTGAGGAGTATTTCTCACCCCAAAAAATCTGATTTTCTGCACAATATTGCAATCTACCATGCATAGTCAGCCAGTCGAGAAGCGAATATGTTGCAGATGCTTGATATACCATGTCCTTTGTATCCACAGAATACAGATTAGACATACCAGCTGAGAGATATAATTTATCATATGGATTGTAAATCAAAGATCCGCTATAGCGAATTGTTCGGCCACCAAATTCTGAATATCTGAATGATGCTCCTGCCCATACATTATATCCCGGAATCTTGGATCCGAGACCACCATAAAAACTAAATGGTACAAATGATATGTCGGGAAGTCTTTCATATCTCACGGAAGTATATCCCAAACCAACACCTTGAGAAGAGGCAAATGCTCCGATCAATCTTGTGTTTTGCCATGATCTGTCATAAGGAACAACAAGAACAACATCTGTTTTGCCGGTCATGCCAAGTACGGCAGGATTCCATCCAACAGAAGTTGCATCATTCATCAAGGTAAGAGGTCGATTGGTAAATCTATCAGCAATGAATTGTCCACGCAAATCAAAGCTTTGCCCGAAACAGAGGAAAAAGAGAAAAAAGTATGCTAGTTTTTTCATGAATACAACCCGTATGAATAACTTTTGTAGATAATCGAAGCAAACTACTTGCCAAAATAGTGAGAAAGTGAAAAGTTTATGTTTTTCACTCAATTTCATTGTGGTGACAATAGTTCTCGATATGGTTTACCGGATAAGATCATGGCAGATTTCACTATTAATTGGTCATAAGTGAATAATAGCGATGTCATTTCTTTGGATGTTCTGTATCTGGATTGCATGAGTATTGTCAATTTTCGTAAAATCTCTGGACGATATACAGACAATCCCTTCAAGAAGTCTTTTTTTGCACCTTTCAATACCTTTTTCACCGAATTTGAAAAACCAATTGAATATCCATTTCTATGGGCAATAATATCAGAATTCTCCAAAAGTGCATATGGTTCAGGAATACTGAAATCATCTTGTTTGAGAAGCCATGCCTGTAATTTCTTGAATTCTTTGTCTCCGGCTTTCCAGTCTTTGGAAAGTGTGTCAATATTTGCACAGTATTCATTTACAAATCGGAAGAGCAATTGTTCTTCTTCAAGCACATTGAGCATTTGTGCATTGGAATATTCGCTTAGTATTGTGTCTGGATCGATTCCATGTCTTGAGGTCACGGGACGACCATTCGCAGTTTTGAATTCCACTTCTTTGCCTTCAATCTTGACATCTTCATTATATGTAGGCAATTTCTGAATGCATCTACCCGAGGGTGTATAATATCTTGCGGTTGTCAATTTCAATGATTTGTTTGATGGTAGAGACATCACTGTTTGCACCAAGCCTTTTCCAAAAGAACGCGATCCAAGTATAACACCACGATCCAAATCCTGGATGGCTCCGGCAACAACTTCACTTGCACTTGCACTTTCTCCATCGATTAATATCGCGAGCGGGATATTCGGTTCTTGCGGTTGAAACTGCGAAAGATAGGTTCGCTCTTGCTCAGCATCTCTGCCTCTTGTCATTACAATTGTGGATTTCATCGGAACGAATAAATCGCATACATCAACTGCAGACTCCAATAATCCGCCTGGATTCCCACGTAAATCAAGCATGAGACCGGCAAATTTTGGATACTCCCTTCTGAATTGTGCCAGTGCTCTTTTCATTTCATCTTTTGTGCTGGCGGAAAATCGCTCAATTTTGATATAACCGATACTGTCATTCACCATCCCGGATAATCCAAGAGATTTCACGCGAATGATTTCTCTGGTGAGTACTGCATGAATGGTATCAGATTTTCCGGATCGAAGAATCTTCATGGCAACCTTACCACCTACGGTGCCCCGACTATATGATCTAATGAGATTGGTTGTGTCATAGAGAACAAAGGTGGTATCCACATAACAGATTCTATCGCCCGGTTTTAGTCCATTCTTTTCCGCAGAATATCCCGGATAAATATCGATGACAGTTTGCATGTCATCAATGATTCCGATGATCATACCAAATCCCGTATAGGAATTTGTCGACAGCAATTCCATGTCATCTTCCCCGCTATCATCCAAAATCTCTGAGTAAGGATCGAGCGATGAAAGCATTGCTTTGGTTCCATCATTCACGAATTTCATGGGGTCCACGGGGTCAACATAATGTAAGGTCACCTCACGGAATACCGAACCAAATAAGTCCATCGCATTCGTGATTCTCTGAAACAATTCCTGATCAGAGAATTTAAATGCGATTGCACCGGCGGTCAAACCGATGAAAGCCATGAATATCAAAAGTGTTTTTTTCATGAAAGCAAGTGAAACTGCAATGTGATGAATGAACTAATCGTGGTGAATGCAATCAGATGCGATAGAATCTCAGCATCCAAATCATACATGTCTATCAAAGCCAATGTCAAAACCATCGTTGGCATACCCGACTCTATGATCAATGCTTCACCAATAGTGTTGTGCATACCAAAAAACACTATGCACAGTGAAGCCAAAGCAGGACCAATGAATAGTCGAATGATGCTTCCCGGAATGAGAATCAGCAAGGATTTCCATTTCGGCAATGTCAATGCCATTCCCACGGAAATCATCATGATGGGAGGCACTGNCTTTCCGGCAATTTCCGAAACATGAAGAAGTATATCAGGAATTTGCACAGATGAAAATTTTAATATCAAACCAATAATCACTGCATAAATCGGTGGTAGTCGCAGTATTTTCAGCCAAGATTCTCGCATCCTTTCACCATGCGATTGTTCATCTCCTCGAAAATATCCTGCAATGAAAACGCCTAGAGTCCATAGTAATGGAGTGAGTGCCAATACATCATAGAGCACAGGAATGAATGACATTTCCTCACCAAAAATTCCGGTGATGATGGGCAAGCCCAAATATGTCGCATTACACCAAGTTGATCCAATGATCAAACTTCCCATGGTTGCATCGCTCATATTGTTCAGCAAGGTTTTTCTCAAACCCGCATATACAAGCCATGCAGTGAGCAGACATCCAACTGTCACGACTATCGCCGTAAAGGGAATCTGCCAAATTGCATCTGTCATTGGGGCTTTTGCTATCACTGATATTGTGAGCAATGGAAGCAAGATTTGAATCACCAATGAACTGATTGCATTTCGCATGATTGTCGGCGAGGGAACACCAGGAATGAATCTCCAAACTATGCCAAGTGAAATCAATATGAGATATGCGACAAATACGGTATTCATCCATCAAACCGTAATGAGTTGAGTGATAGACTGCGCTATGCGAGATCCAAGTGCCACGCCCATTCCATTGCATCCAAATGCACAATACACATGATCAGACACATTGGAAACAATTGGTTTTTTATTCGGCGTGAATCCCATCAAACCTGACCATGCATAGTCAATCGTATATTCCTTTCCGGGAATGATTATATCTCTCAATAATGTTTCAAGTGCATTCATCACAAGATCGGTATGTCCGAATTCATAGGTTTCTTCTGTCTGAAAATCCAGATTCCTGCCACCTCCAAGCAAAATGCGATTACCAAGCGATCTGAAATAGTAGAATCCTTCTTCAATGTGATAGGCACCTTGGAATGACAAATCTTCTATCGGTGATGTTACAATCACTTGTCCTCTTCCCGGCTTTATCGGGAATTCCGAAGCCAAAAGAGGAATGCTCGCATTATTTGCCAAGATGATTGCTTTTGCCTTCAATACATAATCACCGATCGGACAAGAAATCATGGCAATTGCCTGATGATCATCTTGTATGGACATCGCTTTGCTTCCAAACTCAATGCGAATATCTGCTTCACGAGCCAAACGCTCTAGCGTGGCATGAAGATGTCCGCTATGCAATTGACCTTCATGCTTATTCATGATCACTGCTTTCACGGCTGTCGAAAAGCCAAGAGATTCTTGCTCTTCCTTACTTAGCAAAACATAAGTCTCAGAATCACCGGTGATTTCTTTCGCAAGTGCATTCATCTCTGAAAGTCTATCGAGCATATGCAATTCACTCGCTCGAATTAATTCCGCTCCACCCAAATGTTCATATTTGATGGACTCAGGCGAACATCTTTGCAAGAGCTTCTGCAATCCAAGATATCGTTCACTGGCAATTTCAAAAGCGTGATTATGACCAAATGCATCTACATCATGTAATAACTCGGTTGCACTTCCGAAACATGCAAAACCTGCATTTCTTGTCGTTGCGCCATGTCCATGCGGCGCCTGTTCCACTATCGTTATGTTTGAAGAAGGAAATTTTTCTCTGCATTCCAATGCGGTTGACAGACCAATGATNCCGGCACCGACAATGCAAATATCCACTTCCGTAAATGCTGTATATTCCCAATAGCTTTGGATCGGTGAATCTGCGACTGCATGAAATGTTGTTTTACTCATATGTCGTATTTGTGCAATTTTCATTCCACTTTATTGAAAAGCGAAGGTGAAACAAGGAGAAAATTGACTCGAAAGGCTATATTTGCGAATCATTTTCGGTGAAACAGTCATGAATACAGAGAATACATCAAAGAAAATCATTTTGAGTGGCATCCAAGCCAGTGGTGATCTTACAATCGGACATTATGCCGGTGCCATGAAGAATTGGGTGCAATTGCAAGATGATTATGAGTGCTATTTCATGGTTGCCGACATGCATGCCATCACCACAAGACAAGTTCCGGCCGATCTTCGCAGACGCTCCGTGGATGTCGTTGCGATGTATGCCGCCTGCGGAATCAATACCGAGCAATCAACGCTGTTCATTCAATCTCATGTGCCGGAGCATGCTCAACTTGCTTGGGTGTTGAATTGTTTCACCGGCTTTGGGGAAGCCCAACGCATGACGCAATTCAAGGATAAATCCCAACAGCATAGTGAAAATGTGAATGTCGGATTATTCTCTTATCCCGTTTTGATGGCCGCCGATATTCTGCTCTATCAAGCAGATCTAGTACCGGTTGGCGAAGATCAAAAACAGCATATTGAATTGACAAGAAATTTGGCTGAACGATTCAATCATTTGTATTCCCCCACTTTTGCTGTTCCGGACCCCTTCATTCCCAAGGAAGGAGCTCGCATCATGAGTTTGCAGGAACCACGCAAGAAGATGTCGAAATCAGACCCCAATCAAAATTCCTGCATCTTTTTGCATGATGCAGATGCAGTGATCAAAAATAAAATCAAAAGAGCAGTAACGGATTCCGGTACGGATATCATCTATGATACAGAGCAAAGACCAGGCATTTCAAATTTGATGTCACTCTATCATATTTCCACAGGAAAATCCATGCAGGAAATAACAGATGAATTCAATGGGAGAGGTTATGCCCCATTCAAGGAAGCTGTTGCTGAAGCTGTGGCTGAGCTTATTTCCCCTATTCGAAATCGATTCGAAGAAATACGCTCAAATCCCGATGAATTGTCTGCATTATTAAAGGTCGGTGCGGAAAAGGCGCGCAGACAAGCATTCAAAACATTAAGAAAAGTCTATAAGAAAGTAGGATTTGTCGAACCCTCATGATTGTCCATATTCTTCGCGATAGCTTTCCGAAATCTCGCGATAATGTTCGGCACTTTCAATGAACCCTTCTTTCTCATCGGGTCTGACTTCTCGGATGATTTTGGCAGGAATGCCGGCCACCATCATACCTGATGGAACAATCATTCCGGGTTTGACAACAGAACCGGCGGCTACGATTGCCTCATCTTCAATAATGGCATTGTCAAGCACAATTGCACCCATCCCAATCAAACAACGATTTCCGATTGTTGCGCCATGCAGAATGGCATTATGTCCAACGGTCACATCATCGCCGATATTCAATGCGAACTTGTCTGTGGTGACATGTAATATGGATCCATCCTGAATATTGGTTCTCTTCCCGATTTTGATCGGAAAGACATCGCCACGCAATACAGCATTGAACCACACATTGGAATCATCACCAATTTCCACATCTCCGATAATCCGTACGCCATCGCAAATCAAAACATTCTTCCCGATTTTGGGTACGATGCCTTTATATGACATGATGGTGGCTTGAGCTTTTCCACATAATTCTTTCATGTTACATGAATTCCGGAAACAGTGAACAATTTTGAGCATTGAAATGTTGATCCCTCAAAAGAACTCCAAAAATCACTGAAAATCAGAATGTGGAGTCAGGAAACAACCGTATTTTTGTGCATGGCTTGAATGGCGATGCAAACTTAGCATATCTCAACATGAAATCTACTCCACTCTACTCCGAATCGATTCGCGTATTATATGAGTCAAAACGCAATCGACTCAAACGCATCACTTCTTTACTTTTTGCAAGTGCGGGGTGTTTATGGTTTTTTCTCTATTTGCCGGAGTCGATCATGCCTTTTCAAGGACATGAAGCATTCAAACTCAAGCAATACCAAATTTATGTTGTCCTGATGACCCTTTGGGGACTTGACTTTCGCAGAGAATTCAAACGCATTGATTTCATTGCTCGCAAATCTCATGAATTGAAAAAGGACATCATGCAAATTGACAGCAATGACATCAAAGATTCATTGCATTTGTTTGAAGTATATACATTTCTGCCCGGTGCAAAAGGATATCATATAGCGGTTATCATCAATTGGATCTTCTGCATGCTTGGCATTGGATTACTTATCTCGCAAATCAATCTCTTATTGAAAACAGTACTTTAATTTCACATATCTCAAATAGCAACATGAAAGAATTCACAAATGAGGTATTCCTCAATTTTGCAGATCCCGGAATCGCAAAAAAACAAAGAAAAGCTCTTGAAGCAGTGAGAGCACAATTCGGAAAAGAATATCCGAATTATATCAATGGCAAGGCGATTTACACAGATGCCAAAACAGTTTCAATCAATCCTTCTGAGAACAGCGAAGTGATTGGAACATTTCAGAAGTCCGGTAAGGATGATGCAGAAAAAGCAATGCAAGCCGCATTGAAAGCATTTGAAACATGGAAATTTGTTCCTGCAAAAGAGCGCGCAGCATTTTTGTTCAAAGCCGCGAATGTGATTCGCAAGCGCAGACTCGAAATCAATGCTTGGATGATTTCTGAAGTTGGAAAAAATTATCTCGAAGCAGATGCAGACACTTGTGAAGCAATTGACTTCTTGGAATTTTATGGTCGCGAAGCTTTGCGCTATGCGGGCAAACAACCAATCACTCCCGTGAAGGGTGAGAAAAACAAAATGGTCTATATTCCACTTGGCGTTGGCGTCGTGATTCCACCCTGGAATTTCCCATTCGCAATTCTCGTGGGTACAGCCAGTGCAGCGATTGCAGCAGGTAATACTGTCGTGTTAAAGCCATCTTCCGATTCACCCATGATGGGCTGGCTTTTTGTCGACATAATGCGTTCCATCGGACTTCCAAAAGGCGTATTGAATTATCTCGTTGCATCAGGTGCTGAAGCAGGTGACTATTTGGTTTCACATCCAAAGACACGCTTCATCTCCTTCACAGGATCAATGGAAGTTGGTTTGCATATCAATGAACTTGCCGCGAAAACAGTACCAGGTCAAATCTGGATCAAGAGAATCGTTGCTGAGATGGGCGGTAAAGACAGCATGATCATCGATGAAGATTGTAATATCGATGATGCTGTGAAAGGAACTGTGCAAGCAGCTTTTGGTTTTCAAGGCCAAAAGTGTTCAGCTTGCTCACGCGTAATTGTTCATCAGAATATCTATAAAGAATTCGTCGCAAAACTCAAGGTTGCAGTTAGTGCAATTTCACAGGGCAATCCGATGGAAGATCATGCGATGGGTCCTGTAGTATCCAAGAAAGCGGAGCAATCCATTTTGAAATATATCGAAATCGGCAAGAAAGAAGGCAAATTGCTTTGCGGTGGCGAGAAAGTCGAAGGTTTGAATGGATATTATATCAAGCCGACCGTATTCACGGATATTAAACCAAATGCGAAGATTTCTCAGGAAGAAATATTTGGTCCGGTCCTTGCAGTGATCAAAGCAAAGAACTTTGATAATGCTATGTCAATCGCAAACAATACAATCTATGGTTTGACAGGTGCCGTCTTCACCAATGACCGCAAGAAACTAGATAGAGCAGAAGCGGAATTCCATTGCGGAAATCTCTATTTGAATCGTAAATGCACAGGCGCATTGGTCGGCGCGCATCCATTCGGCGGATTCAATATGAGTGGCACGGACTCCAAAGCAGGTGGAAGAGATTATATGCTTCTCTTCATGCAGGCAAAAACAATCAGCGAGAAAAAATAATCATCGCTAAAAAAATGAAGGCCATCCTTTTATTGAGAGGATGGCCTTTTTTGTTTATGGCTTGCGAATGCCTATGACATTGAATCGTTTACTTACGAATGACAAATCGGCAAATGATGCATTGCCTGCGGGATTGGCGCCTGCTCCATGAAAATCACTGAATGCGGCGGATTGATTCACCCAAATCGGCCCAGTGAGATTGAATGATATATGCACGCCTGCATCGATGAGTTGCTCTTCTGCAATTGACATCAATTCTTCGTTTTGCAAATATAGCAATGTGGTGAGCGCGCCATGCTTCTTGACAGAATCTGACATCGCGGTAATTCCTGCTTGAATCGAATCAACAGGTATGATGAATGAAATCGGACCAAACCACTCTTCATGCAATATTGCTTGGTCTGAAGATTCTGCTTTCATAATCAATGGTGAGCATGAAAGGGCGGAATCAAATCCTTGCTGAGCAACGGATGCTGAATCACGAATGATATGTAATCCGGATGCTTTTGCTTTTTCCACTCTGCTCAAAACAGCAGGTGAATGCAATGCGCCAAGCGTGCCCGGTCCCATCTTTTCATTGAATACCAAAGCATCAACTTTTTCTTTGAGCATTGCGCAAACATCATCAAATGAGACGATTCCTTCAGATGTTTTCACACCATCTTTCGGCANATAGATATTTTGCGGAGTGGTACACATTTGTCCGCTATACAAAGACAGACTGAATGCAAGATTATCCAATACTGCATCAAGCGATTCAACTTCGCCGATCAATGCACAATTCACACCTGCTTTCTCGGTGAAAAGTTCGGTATTAGTTCCTTGCAAGACAGATTCCAAATGATTTCCGAATGAAGATGATCCGGTATAATCAACTGTTGTTATTTCACTTCTTTGTGCAAGATCCAGAGTGATTGGTTTTGATGCATCATCGATTGCAATTTGAATCACATGTGGATTCAGCCCCAAATCAATCAGTGTTTCTTGAAATGATTTAATGCAAATCGCAATCGGAAGAATTGCCGAAGGATGACTTTTTGCGATTGTCACATTGCCGGTGATGAGCGAAGCGAACATACCCGGAAATGAATTCCAAATCGGGAAAGTGGAGCAACCAATCGTGAGATTGATTCCTTTGGGTCGGACATGAAATGTCTTTTTCAAATCAACCTGCATTTTACCCATCGGCTTTGTCCATTGCACTGATTCTGCAAAAGCATCGATTGCCATATATCCCGTAGCAATCGATTCGAGCGCACGATCAAATGCATGCGGACCAGATGCCTGGAATGCCATGATGAATCCCTGACCTGTCGTATGCATCGTAGAAAAACCAATTTGGAAGAAATGCTTTGAAGCACGCTCCAAACATTCAATCAGAATTCCTGCACGCTCTTTTGTTGAAAACTGCTTCCATTCATTCAATGCTGATTGTGCGTTTGCAATCAAGTCAACCGCCGAAAAAGCCGGATATGAGATATTCAATGGGAAGCCAAAAGGAGATTGCTCGGAACCAACTATTCCTGAACTATCTTTCTGCGGAAATGTGAATGCAGAATTGAGTGAGGATTTGAATGATTGCAAGCCATCTTCTTGTGCGGTTTCACCATAAATTTTACCGCTCGGTGGTTCCGGCCAATGTGCATGAAAACTGCGTGAGCGAATTGCATCAAGCGCTTTATTTAGCGTTGCTTCATGTTGATCAAAGAGATGAAGATAAGACATGATTGTATTTCCGAAATATGTGTAATTCAAATTTGCATCACAAAATACCACTGCGTTTACACATGTCAATCGCCATGTCATAACGCTTCGCAGGAGGCATGATATATACGCCTTGCACAAGTTCTTTGGCTTGCTTCAAGAAATCTATCGCTATATTCAAACCTATGTCACCTGCATCCTTTCCTGCTTGATGCATTGCCTCCCGAACCCATTGAGGTACAATCATTCCGGGTACTTCATAATGCAAGAAATCAGCATGTCTTGCACTGCGCAGCGGAATGATGCCAAGCATGATTGATATATCCAGATCTTTGATGCGATTAAGAAATGGGAGCAATGTTTCCATATCGAAAACCGGCTGAGTGAATGCAGTGCTTGCGCCTTCCTCAACTTTTTTTCTTAATCGTTCTATCTCCACATTAAGATCATCGGCGCATGGATTCACAGCACAAGCAATAGTAAACTGCGTTGCTCT
>JGI25922J50271_10000337_pt1 | contig 13899 bp, 13 predicted proteins | sample LauGreSu1BDMLBDD_2_FD_50271 | JGI IMG/M metagenome (IMG submission 50271) | reverse complement strand
TGATTGAATTGCTTTTGCCATTGCAAGATAGGTTTTTCCAGAACCAGCCGGACCAATTCCAAAAGTAATTGTGTTGGCATCAATTGCATCAACATACTTCTTTTGATTTGCTGTTTTTGGCCGGATAGTTTTTCCACGGTTGCTTAAAATATTTAGAGAGAGAACTTCTGCTGGATGCTCAGCTGGGTCTTGTTTAATCATCCCGATTGATCTACGCACCATATCAACAGTTAAACTCTGGCCACTTCGTAAAATTGCGATCAACTCATCAATTAAATCAACGAATTTTTTAGCTTCTTCAATCTCGCCTTTTACATATATTTCATTTCCACGAACCGTAATTGAAAGATGTGGGAATTGATTTTCTAGAATTCTAAGATGAGAATCGCTTGGACCAACGAGTGTGACCATGGGAAATGCGGCCGGNACTTTAATTACGATTGGATCCATTACGAGAACTCTATATTTAACCNGGCGGCCATGCGAACGCCCGGCCGGCTAACAGGTGTAAGTGAGCGTGNAAGACAGACTGACCAGCATCAGCTCCNGTATTTATGTTCAATCGATAACTTTCTAGACCTAATTCACTGGCAATCTCAGCTGCTGCTTTAAACAATTCGGCGGTCAAGTTAGCGTCAGCATTAGAAACCTGCCCAATATTTTCAAAGTGCTTATTTGGAATTATTAGAACATGGGTTGGCGCCTGTGGAGTTATATCCTTAAACGCAGTTATCAACTCAGTTTTTTTCACGAGTGAAGCCGGAATGTCACCATTAACTATTTTACAAAATAAACAATCCATCTCTACCAACGCCCTAACTTAGTTTGAACTGCTGCTAGTGCTGCAAACCCCGCATGAGCAGAACGCAGTACCGGCTCCCCTAACCTAACTATATTTGAGCTAACACCTTTAAACATCAGCAATTCCTCATCAGTTATGCCACCCTCGGGGCCAATTATTAAATGGATGCTCTGAATATCACTAGGTATCTTCACATTTGAGAAATTAGTAGAAGCTGATTCATGAAAAATCAGTGAAAAGGGAGAAGAACTTAACTCTTCACCTAGTTGTCTTGAGTTAACTGATTTGCTTAATTTAGGCATAACAACTCTTCGTGCCTGCTTACAAGATTCCTTAATTGTTAACTCCCATTTATCTGCAGAATCTGACTGCCATTTACTTATTGATCGATCAGATTGCCATGGAATAATGCGATCCACGCCTGCAACCGTAATTAGTTCTAACATCTCTTTATTTCTATCAGATTTTGTAATTGCTTGCACAATAACCAACTCCGGTTTATGCATCTTTTTTTCACCTTGATTGCTAACCTTTATTTGCAAGGTTTTTTTATCTAACTCTTCAATCGGGCCAGAGGCCCAGTTGCCTGAGCCATCAGAAATCATGATTTCTTCACCTATTTTTACTCTCAAAACCTTAATCGCATGATGTGCTTCATCTTTATCTAGGAGTTGAGAATTACCACCACTTAGATTATCTACAAAAAATAAAGGTAGCACTACCGGAAGGCATTTCTTACTTTACTAAAAAAACCTTGATCTTCATTTGTGTGAACAACTACCTTGTTTGGTTGATCATTTCTAAGTTGAGCAAATTTCTTAAGTAAATCACTCTGATCTTTGTTCAACTTGCCCGGTGTAGTTACCTCAACATGAACTATTAAATCGCCTCGGCCAGAACCACGTAATTTAGTTACTCCTAAACCTTTCAATAAGACCGTAGAACCACTCTGTAATCCTTCGGTAATTTGTACACTTTGCATTCCATCTAGAGTTTGAATCTCAACTTTTGTTCCTAAAGCTGCAGATGTCATTGGAATTCCGATTGAAATATGGAGATTATTTCCATCGCGAACTAAAAACTCATGTGGTATTTCAACAATTTCAACATATAAATCCCCTGCTGCTCCACCACCAGGACCAACCTCACCTTGACCGCTTAACTGAATGCGATTACCGGTTTCAACACCAGGTGGAATTTTAATTGGAATACTTTTGCGTGATCGAACCCTGCCGTCACCAGCACATTCACCACATGGATCAGTAATTACTGAACCAAAACCTTGGCAACTTGCGCATGGCCTACTGGTCATAACCTGACCCAAAATAGATCTAGCTACTTGTTGTGTTTCGCCCCTACCCTTACAAATATCACAAGTTCTAGGTCGTGAATTATTTGCACAACCACTTCCGCCACACTTATCGCAGGCAACTGCAGTCTCCACATTTAAATCACGTTCACACCCAAAGGTTGCTTCATGTAAATCAACTTCTACTTTTATAAGTGCATCNTGGCCAGGTCTATTTCTTGGGCGAGGTCCACGTTGTTGTCCGCCGCCAAAAAATGCATCCATAATGTCACCAAAACCAAAGCCGGCATTTGAAAACCCGCCACCAAAACCAGTTCCACCAATATCATAATTTTGACGTTTATCCGGGTCACTTAGAATTTCATAAGCAGCAGTAATCTCCTTAAATTTGTCAGAAATTTTAGGATCTGGATTTACATCTGGATGGTAATTTCTAGCTAATTTTCGATATGCCTTTTTAATATCATCAAAGCTTGCATCTCGATCTACACCAAGAGTTTCATATAGATCAGCCATATTTATTTATTCTCCGTCAAAAAACGTCCGACATAATTGGCGACCGCATTCACAGCAGTTATTGATGATGCGTAATCCATTCGAGTTGGCCCTAAAATTCCAAGTGCACCGATATTTGCATATCCAACTGTTACTAAACTAGTACTTCGCAAACTCTTCTCACTTTGTTCATCCCCTATTTGAACTCTCACTGAAGAATCAGTTCCAGAAAGTAATCTGAGCAAAACTACTTGCTCCTCTAATGCCTCAAGGATTGGGTGAATACTTCCTGATAAATCTTGATTCGATCTGGCAAGGTTCGATCTTCCAGCTAAAACTACTTTTTCCTCTGGCTGTTCCACTGCCATTTCAATCAAAGTGGTAATAATTACGACAACATTAGTTTTGTCATTTGCACGATAGTTTCTAGATAAACCTTCTAGATTACTTGCCACGCTAGAAAGGGATTGAGTCGCAATAGATTGGTTAACTTTTTTATGCAAATCAGATAGAGCAGCTTCAGTTATTTCGAATGGTAATTCCACCATTCTTTGTTCAACTCGACCAGCATCTGTAATCAGAACAATCATTACTCGAGTTGGATTTAAAAGCACTAGCTCAATATGACGAACCTTCGCTTTCATAAGAGATGGGTACTGCACAACCGCTACTTGCTTTGTTACTTGAGCAAGCAGTCGAACTGTTCTAGAAATTACATCATCTAAATCAGTTGCGCCATCTAAGAAATTTTCAATTGCTTTACGCTCTGCCGTAGACAGTGGCTTAATCTCAGCAAGTTGGTCGACGAAAACTCGATAACCCTTATTTGTTGGAATTCTTCCGGCACTTGTGTGAGGTTGAGTAATTAGCCCGGCATCTTCTAGAACTGCCATTTCATTTCGGATAGTTGCAGGCGAAACACCTAACCCAGATCTCTCAGATAATGTTTTAGAACCGACTGGCTCTTCCGTAGCAACATACTCATCAACTATTGCCTTCAGGATTTCTAGCTGTCGACCAGCGACCTTATTACTCATAAGCCAACGCTACTACAAGAGGATTTCACGGACGATCCGATCTGCAATAAGCCGTCCCTCTAAGGTTAAAGCTGCTCGGCCATTATCCCAATTACCTTCATCTAGGTGACCACTTTTTACGTATCCAGATAAATCTAAAATTTGTTTTTCATTTAAAGTACTTTTCTCTACACCGCTTGGCAGTCGGATAGAAAGCATTAAGCGTTCACTCTCAATTTGTGATTCTTGAAGATCTTCCGAATCAGCAACTGGCGCATCTCCGGCATCAATTTTTTGTTTATATAGGTTGGGATGCTTAACATTCCAAAACCTTTTCCCATTTATATGAGAGTGTGCGCCAGGACCTACTCCCCACCAATTATGACCAAGCCAGTAGGCAAGATTATGTTTGCTTTCAGAGTTGGGTTTAGACCAGTTGCTTAATTCATACCAACCAAACCCAAATTTCGTAAATGCATTATCGGCCATAAGATATTTCTCTGCAGTTAAATCATCATCTACTGGGCCCACTTCGCCCCGCTTAATTTGGGCGGCTAACTTTGTGCCCTCTTCAATTATTAATGCATAAGCAGAAATATGGGTGATGGGAAGTGAAAGCGCGGTATCAATAGTTTTTTGCCAGTCTGCTTTTGACTCCCCAGGGGTACCGTAGATTAAATCAACTGAGATCTCTTTGAAACCAACCTCACTAGCCCATTGCGTTACTTGATAGAGATTATCTGGATTATGTGTTCGGTCTAATGTGGCCAGAACATGAGGTATCGCTGATTGCATTCCAAATGAAACTCTATTAACACCAGCTTTATAAAAATTCTCTAATTTTTCTCTATCTACTGTGTCTGGATTGCTCTCTAGTGTAATTTCAATATCGCTGGCTAAATCAAACTCAGATCCGATAGCCGCGATTATTGATTTAATATCTGATGCCTCCATAAGTGATGGTGTACCGCCACCAAAGAAAATAGAGGGCACAGTTGCCCGATCTCCTATCTGCTTGCGAGCAGATTTGATCTCGGCTATTAACAAATTTGTATATGAATTAGTTATGCTTTTTAGACCAGTAGTAATTTGAAGCTCACTAGGTGTATAAGTATTGAAATCACAGTAACCGCACCGTTTTATGCAATAAGGGATATGAACATAAAATGCGAGATTCACTTACTTTTTCTTTTCACTCGCTTTATCTGAATCAGTGGTCAATGCAGCAATAAATGCCTCTTGCGGAACTTCAACTCTACCGACCATCTTCATTCGCTTCTTACCCTCTTTTTGCTTTTCAAGAAGCTTGCGCTTACGAGTGATATCGCCGCCATAACACTTTGCTAATACATCTTTTCGGATAGCTCTAATATTTTCTCGGGCAATTATTTTTGCACCAATCGCTGCTTGGATCGGTACCTCAAACTGTTGACGTGGGATTAACTCTCTTAACTTCCCTGTCATAGTCACGCCGTATGCATAAGCCTTATCGCGGTGAACAATTTGACTAAACGCATCCACTTTTTCACCTTGCAACAAGATATCAACTTTAACTAAATCTCCAGCCTCTTCACCTATCGGTTCATAATCAAGAGAGGCATAACCTTTAGTTCTAGATTTGAGTTGGTCAAAGAAATCAAAAACAATTTCGGCAAGTGGGAGCGTGTAGCGTATTTCAACCCGATCCTCAGATAAATAATCCATACCTTTTTGTACGCCTCTACGTTGCTGGCAAAGCTCCATGATCGTTCCGATAAATTCACTAGGAGCCAAAATAGTGGCCTTAACAATCGGTTCTTGAACTTCAGCGATTTTGCCATCTGGATACTCAGATGGATTTGTAACAACTAATTTTTTGCCATCATCTAACGTGACCTTATAAACCACGCTCGGGGCGGTTGAAATTAAAGTTAACCCGGCTTCTCTTTCTAATCTTTCTCTGACAATCTCCATGTGCAATAGACCTAAGAAGCCACATCTAAAGCCAAACCCAAGTGCATCCGATGACTCTGGTTCAAAAACTAAAGCAGCATCATTTAATTGTAATTTATCTAATGCTTCGCGCAGCATTGGATACTCAGCACCTTCTAATGGAAATAACCCAGAGAAAACCATTGGCTTTGGATCTTTATAACCGGCAAGAGCGACTGTGGCTGGATTGTTGTAAGTAGTTACCGTATCTCCGACTCGAGACTGCCTTACATCCTTAACGCCAGTAATCAAATAACCTACTTCACCAACACCTAATCCCTTACTTGCCATTGGCTCAGGCGAAATCACTCCAACCTCAAGCATTTCATGTCTAACTCCAGTTGAATACATCTGAATCTGATCACGTGGGGAAAGATGTCCATCAACAACACGAACATAGGTAACAACTCCACGATAAGAGTCATAAACTGAATCAAAAATTAATGCTCTAGTAGGAGCTTTTGGATCACCAACTGGTGGTGGAATTTGCTTAACAATTTCATCAAGTAGCGTTTCAACGCCAGCTCCGGTTTTTCCAGAAACTCGCAAACAATCCTCTGGTTTGCAACCAATTAAATTAGCAAGTTCTATCGCGAATTTTTCAGGCTGAGCTGCTGGTAAATCAATCTTGTTTAAAACTGGAATTATGGTCAGGTTGTTTTCCATCGCTAAATAAAGATTAGCAAGTGTCTGTGCTTCGATACCTTGTGCGCAATCAACAAGTAATACCGCACCTTCACATGCAGCAAGAGATCGGGAAACTTCATATGTGAAGTCAACATGGCCCGGCGTATCGATCATATTTAAAATATATTCTTCGTTATCAATACCTGATCGCCACGGCAATCTAACTGCCTGGCTTTTGATTGTGATTCCTCGCTCGCGTTCAATATCCATTCGATCTAGATATTGCGCACGCATATTTCGATCCTCTACAACACCGGTAATTCCCAACATACGATCGGCCAAAGTTGATTTACCGTGATCAATATGCGCGATGATGCAAAAATTTCTAATTTGCGCAGGATTTGTTGCAGCAGGCTGCGGAGCTTTTGCAATCGAGATGGCAGGCATTTATGCCTTAAGAGTGTCTAGAAAATTAACGAACGCCAGCTTTGTTGGCCAACTTCGCCATTGCTGACTTTTTGTTTGCTGCATTATTGGCATGGATTACGCCTTTTGAAACAGCCATATCTAATGAACGAGAAGCATCGGTAAACTCTGCTTTAATTTTTGCAGCATCTCCGGCAGTTACCGCATCACGAAATCTACGAATGGCAGTACGAAGCGCTGAGCGATAAGCCTTGTTGCGATCCTGCGCCTTATTGTTGGTACGAATTCGTTTGATCTGGGACTTGATGTTTGCCACTGAAGATTACCTTTTCTCTTTTATCTCTTAAAAACATATTTAAGAAGATCGGAAGGGTATCAGCGCAAGGCCATTACGCTCAAACTGAGCGTGGTTATCTAGCGCTTTTTGCCGCACTGACGGTCATAACCGCCTGCTCTAAGGCGTAGATCGGATCTGAGGCTGCTCCTTTGATATCTGCATCAGCTGCTGCAATTGCCACAACCGCCTTAGCTAATCCACCCTCACTCCAACCAGTTAACTGCCGCCGTGCTTTATCAATTTGCCAAGGTGCGATCGCTAATGTGGAAGCTAACTCAAATGATTTAGCGCTACGAGAGGCTCCAGAAACTTTTGCCAGGGTTCGAAGTGATGAAGCAAGTGCACTAACAATTAAAACTGGATCAGTTCCAGTTGAAAGTGCATTTCGCAAATTTATCAAAGCGATTGCTGTTTTGCCTTCTAGCGCAGCATCTGCGACATCAAAACCAGTACTTTCCACTCTACCCATTTGATATCTAGCCACATCATCCTCATCAATAACTTTCTGTGATGCAACATCTGAGGCAAGTTGAGAACAAGCCGCACTCAATTCTCTTAAATCGCTGCCTAATGAATCAATTAATGCGCTAATAGCTTCGGTGCTTATTTTACGTTCTAATCTCTTAAACTCTGCTCGAACAAAATCAGATTTTTCACTCTCTTTTTTTATTGCCTCGGCAGCAATAATCTCAGGATTAAGTTTCTTTATTTTATCTATCAGAGCTTTGCCTTTGACGCCACCTTTATGCCAAAGCACCAAGGTTAAGTTCTCATCTTGATTTTCTAAATAACTAACTACTTCATCACTGCATTCAGCAGTTAAATCCTGTAAATCTTTAATTACAACAACTCGGGCATCAGCAAAAAGTGAAGGCGCTAAACTGTCAGTAATAAAACCAACCTCTAGTTCATCTGCAGAAAAAATACTTGTTTGTGCGCCAGCTTTTGTGGCGATCACCTGGGAAATAGCGCGGTCAGCAAGCAAACTCTCTGCACCTTGAATCAAAACTATCCCCACCTAATTTGCCACCATTCTTTTCCGGTAACCCTGATCTTATTAGGTGAGGCAAGTGCTAGCCCACCTGATTGGTCTGTGCGCCAGACTGAAATCTGCCGGTCCTGAAGTTGAGTGATCAGATCTGGTGAGGGATGCCCGTACCTATTACCCGCACCAACGCTAATTAGGGCAACTTTGGGTTTGAGCAAATCTAACATTGGTAAATATTGATAACTAGATCCATGGTGAGAAACTTTTAAAACATCAACCGGAGTTAATTCACCAGAATTAGTGATTATTTCCTGTACTGGAGGTTCTATGTCGCCGGCGGTAAATAAAGTTAAATCCTTACTCTTTATAACTAGAGCAATGCTTGAATTATTGATCTCCGAACCATCCCCTGGAAGTGACTGAAAATCTTGTTGCCTCGCATCAGGCCATAACACCTTAATCGCTACAGAGTTGGCGGGAAATGCAAAGTTATCTCCTGACTTTACCGTTCTAGTTTTAACCCCACTGAGTAAATTCATAACTAGTTTCGAAGACTGCTCTGGCTGTAAGTTATTTGAAATCCAAACCTCTCCGATATCTCGGCCCTTAATTACCGATGAAACTCCACCCACATGGTCAGCATGAAAATGGGTTAGGACCAATAATGGAATCTTTTTGATCTTTAGTTGATTTAAGCATCTATCCATTTTTATTGGATCTGGACCAGTATCTATAACCAATCCACTTCCCCGCCCAAGGTTGACTACCAAGCCATCACCCTGGCCAACATCACAATTAGCAATTTGCCAGCCGGGTCCTGGCCAAAGATATGTACTAATAACAAGTTGCAGAGCAAATAAAGTCAAAACTAAGATAGCGATAATTCGCTTTTTCGCAAGAAGTAAAATAACTAAAATTAAGAATATTACCGAGAACACCCCACTATAGTTAAAGGTAATTACCGAAAACTTGTTCATCTGCTCACATACCCAAACAATCCAGCTTGCCAGCGGCGTAATTATTAGAATTAAAAGATTTGAAATAAATCCAGCTGTCGGTGACAATATTGCTGCGATGAAACCAAGGATTGTGATTGGTGCTATTACTGGCGCAACTAGAATATTTGCTGGAATTGTTGCAAGAGAGAATTGACTAGACAGTAATATGATCACTGGAAAACAAAAGATTGTTGCACTGACTGGAATTAGTATTGCCTCTAGTATCCAGGGGATCTTTAAGTATCTTTCTAATTTACTGTTTAAATACTGAGGCAAGAGTAGAATCCCGGCAGTTGCCAATACCGAAAGTGCAAAACCTGGATCAATAGCTTGAAATGGGTCCAGCAATACCAAAGATGAGATCGCACAACCCAGTGATGGGATTCCAAATGATTTATCACCTAAGACTTTGGCAATTAAAACTACTGCGGTCATAACTGCTGCCCGTAGTACAGATGGCGTAGGTCGAACCAGGAATATAAATATTAATAAAATAATGAAAACTAGGTAAAGCCGTACCCGTAATCTCTTAACAAAGTATTTAAGAAACCACAGCAGGAATGTTGCTACTAATGCAAAATTTGCACCACTTACAGCCGTTAAGTGAGATAGGCCAACTCTTCGCATATCTTGGGTGAATGATGAACTCTGCAACGAGGTATCACCCAGTACGAGCCCTGGGATAAGTGATCCGGCATCAGTTGGCTTGATCAAATCTTTAAAGCTCTCTCGAATTGGCGTAGTAGATGCAAATATTTTTCTAGCGCTACCAATTACCTCTATAGATCCGGTTGAGATTAATAGAGCAGCAACCTTACGCTCTTTGCTTTTGATTACCCGAACCTCTGCCCGGATAGCTTGATCAATAGTTAATTGCTGACTTAAATCAAATTTAATCCGAGTGGGCAGATCCACCTTCNCTTGACCTATCTTGGTCAGTTTAAGTAGAGCGCTGTATTGATCATTTAATTTGNTTGATCCAACCACATTACCCTCTTTANCAATGGGATCAGTTTGAATAATTCCTTCAATTTGAACCTGGGTATTGAAGTAAGTAATTAGTAGCTGATTATTTAAGGCAAACTGCCTAATGCTTATTACACATGAACCAACTAATAAAGCAATTAGGAGAAAAATGACTGAATTTCTTCGAAAATAGATTATTAGAATTACTAGAATAAAAACTAGTACTAATCTGATGCTTGGAATAAAGCCAACTAAAGCAGCACCTAGCCAGATCGATAGGCCGATTAAAAGTAATCGGTAATCTATAAAACTCGGAGTAAGGACTTTATCTCTTCGAATTTTGCCCCACCTAAACCTGAAATCTTTTTGAGCTCATCCACTGAATTGATCCGGCCAACCTTTGTTCGATAATCGATTATTCGCTGGGCAGTTACCGGGCCAATTCCTGGCAAGGTATCAAGTTGTGTGATTGTGGCGCGATTTATGTCTAGTGGGTTATCAATCGTAATTTTCTTAGCAGCAATTTTACCGGAGGCAGGTTTCGGTGATCCAACTAATATTTGCTCCCCATCTACCAAAACTCTAGCCAAATTAATATCACTGATGTCTACCCCGTTGCGTTGATTACCTGCTGCCTTGATTGCGTCAATTACTCGGGAGCCTTGAGGTAATTGGTAGACGCCGGGATTATTTACTTTTCCAGCAACATTGATAATTAACTCAACTGGCACCTCAGAGATCTTCTCTTGCACCATGCCCTGGCTGAGATCTGGTGCTAATGCCGGTTGCATACTTGGTCTTGAGTTTAAAAAATAGAAGCCAGCAATTCCTACTGTCAAGATAAAAACAAGTATTAAGCCCTGTTTTTGTTCTTTATCAATATTAAAATCGATCACTGGCTAATCAAATATTATTTTTTTAGTTAGCGTGCGGGATCTCTCAAAGTTGTGGAAATCTAAGCTAGTTTTGTAGATCAGATGGGTATTTAATTTCTTTGAGCTTATTTTTAAAACCACGAGCAGTAATCAAGTCTTTTAAATATTGTGGTACCTCATATATTTTAATTGGCTTAGTTTTAACAAATAGTAAGAAGATAAAGGACCAGAATCCAAAAAGATAAGCCATAACCGCCCACCGGAGAAGGCCACGCCCCTTGGCCCATGCGAAGAAAACCACAAACGGAATTGAGACCAGGTTGATTGTGTACATATTTGCCTCTTATCTAGTGGAGTTGCCCACTACTNATAGTTAAACAAGGGGCACTGACAGTAGATTTGCGGCATGAAAAACCCAGACGCAATCGTTATTGGAGCAGGCGTGGTGGGTGCTTGCACCGCACTTTCTCTGAGCAATGCGGGTTTAAGAGTCCTAGTAATTGATCGTGGCCCAGTTGCAAGTGGCACAACTGGCGCAGGTGAAGGAAATATTTTAGTTTCTGATAAAGAACCAAGCCCAGAACTTACCCTTGCAATCAGATCTAGAGATGCCTGGTTTGAAATAAATACAGATATTGGCGGCGGATTCGAGCTTGAAGCAAAAGGCGGAGTTGTCGTTTCTCGAAATACAAAAGGAATATCTGACCTAAAAAAATTAGCATCATTGCAAAAAGAAAATGGTGTTGAAACGATTGAACTTGATGCCTCTACTCTGCAGGAGGCTGAGCCATTTATTTCAAAGGATGTTAACTACGGAGTTTTATACCCAGGTGATGCTCAATGCCAGCCAATGTTAGCTGCTGCTCAAATTATTAGAGCAGTCAAAAAACGTGGCGGTCAGTTTATCCAAGGTGAAAATGTCGTTAAAATAAATTCAAATGCTGGTTCAATAGTGGGTTTAACAACTGATAAAAACACTTACTCAACTCCAATTGTTATAAATGCAACTGGCACTTGGGCAGGTGAAGTTGCAAAGTTAGCCAACTCATATTTACCTATAATGCCAAGACGTGGCTATATTCTGGTTACATCGCCTGCGCCAAAATTGATTAATCACAAAGTTTACGATGCAGATTATGTTGCAAATGTGGCAAGTGGTGAAGCAGATCTTCAATCATCGGCNGTAATTGAAGGTACGGCAAGTGGCACAATATTGATTGGTGCTTCTAGGGAGCGTGTTGGATTTAAAAATGATTTAAACATTGCAATCCTGCGCCAACTAGCACGGCAGGCAATCTCGTTNTTTCCGGTGCTTACTAATATCCAATTACTCCGGGCCTACCGTGGCTTTAGGCCATATGCACCAGATCATCTTCCAGTAATTGGTGAAGATGCGAATGTTTCCGGGTTATGGCATGCAGCTGGCCATGAAGGTGCTGGCATTGGATTAGCGCCAGCAACCGGTGAATTGATAACCGCTCAAATAAAAGGAGATAAGCCATTCATGGATCCAGCGCCATTCTCGCCAAAACGCTTTAAAGGTGGTGAGCATGTCGCAGTCTGAAATCCAATTTACTTTCGATGACACAACTATTTCAGCAGTAAGTGGACAATCAGTAGGTGCTGCTTTGCTTGCCGCCAACCAACGCTCCCTTAGGAAAACTAGATTTAATAAAAACAAGCGCGGAATTTTCTGTGGAATTGGCGTCTGCTTTGATTGTTTAGTTGTAATTGATGGCATTACAAATCAAAGGGCGTGCATAATTGAAGCAAAACCTGGCATGAAAGTTCAAACACAGGATGGTTCTAATGCATAATGTTGTAATCGTCGGTGGCGGGCCAGCCGGGTTAAGTGCAGCTCTTGCAGCAGCCGCTGCAGGCGCCCCAGTGCTATTAATTGATAGTAATTCAAGATTGGGTGGGCAGTACTGGCGAAATTCCTCAACTGATTTAGAAAATCAAAATGAACAACACTTTGATTTGGCAACTGGATTGCTCTTGATAAATGCCGTTAAAGCAAGAAAAGAAATTGAAGTTTGGTCAGAGGCGCAAATTTGGAGTGCAACAAATNATGAAGGAAAAAATACTCTTCGAGTTATTCATCAAGGCAAAGAGAAGATCGTAAATNCGGCAAACTTAATTCTTTGTACCGGCGCATACGACCGAACGCTCCCATTCCCAGGTTGGGATATACCCGGAGTTATGACTCCTGGTGGCGTTCAATCGCTATTGAAGGGACATGGTGTTCTTGCCGGCAAACGAGTTGTCGTAGCTGGAACTGGCCCATTCTTGCTACCTGTTGCTGCTGGAGTCATAAAAGCTGGCGGTAAGGTTGTTTCACTTATTGAAGCAAATAAATCACGTAGGTGGCTCACCTCAACGATTGTAGTTTTAGAAAATTTAAGCAAGATTAAAGAAGCTTTTTACTACATCAAAACAATCAGTGGAGGAAAGGTAAGGGCGCAGTTTGGCTACGCTGTTATAGCAGCCCATGCAGGTAGTACCGGAGAATTGGACTCAGTTGATATTGCAAAAATTAATCGTAATTTTAAAGTAAAAAAAGTAAAAAATATTAAGTGTGATGTTGCGGCAATTGGTTGGGGCTTTACTGCCGATACCTCTTTGGCTGGCTCGCTTGGTTGCAAGCAAGTAGTTGCAAAAGATGAATCCGTTGTTGTTTGGGTTGATAGTGAGCAGCAAACAAATATTCAAGGTATTTTTGCTGCAGGTGAGATTACTGGAATCGGTGGCTCAGATCTATCAATGGCAGAGGGTGTAATTGCAGGAATTGCTGCAGCTAAATTTGTTGGATGCAAAGTAGATATTCTAAAAGCTCACCGCAAGCGTCGAGCAAAAAGGCAGCGATTTGCAAACGCATTAATTAAGGCTTATCCGATCAAAGCGGGTTGGAAATTATGGCCAAATGATCAAACAACTATCTGTAGATGTGAAGAGGTATCACTTGGTGATTTGAAATTCGCAGTAGAAGAGTTAGGGGCAACGGATTCTCGCACTGCCAAACTATTTACAAGATGCGGAATGGGTCTATGCCAAGGGCGCATCTGTGGTCGCTCCGTTGTAGATTTAGT
>JGI25922J50271_10000330_pt1 | contig 14124 bp, 10 predicted proteins | sample LauGreSu1BDMLBDD_2_FD_50271 | JGI IMG/M metagenome (IMG submission 50271) | reverse complement strand
ATCATCGAAGTTTTGAGCAATTCGATTTCTTGTTCATGCAAAACCTCATCGGCTTGCAGATATATGATCCAATCTCCCGAGCACTGTTCAAGTGCGATATTTGTCTGCTGCGCAAGGATTTTTCCACCTTCTCGCATCGAATCATCCCATATTGTTTCGATGATCTTGATCTTTGGATTATCTAATGATTGCACATATTTCAGCGTGTCATCCTCGGAATTACCGACTGCAATTACCACTTCATCACATATCGAAAGTAAGGACTGAAGCGATTCTTTGACCGGATAACCGAGTAAAAAGCCATTTCTGACAAATGTACAACCGCTGATTTTCATAGAAATTCCATAATTCTTGTTGACAAATCTCTGCATTTGTTGTCAATGTATATCAATGAAAAATCATAGTTTTGTCCAATTCTTATTCACTTATCGAACAATATTCATGAAAGCATATATTTTCCTATTGTCGCTCGGGCTATTCGCTTCAACACAATTCATCAAAGCTCAGGAAAGTAGTTATTCTATTTTTCCTGGTACTGTTGACATGTCTTGGGATTATACCGAAGACTTGGACATGAAAGCCTATATATCAAGTAGTTCCATGTTGAATCAAGACATTGAATATACAGTTACAGCTCTTGATATTCCTCAACAGTGGCAAGATCTCATCATTACACAATTTTGCGATGTTCAATCATGCTATGATTTTCGTTGGTTTAAATTGGGCGATAAAAAAGAAATGAAACTGTTTGCCAATCAAAAGAATGGAATCTTGAAAGTGGATTTTCTTTTGCCAATGGATACAGTTGTCACTATTCAACCCGGCGCAGCTGAAATTGCTCTAGCTTTCAACCGAAAGGGGGAAACAAAACAAGATACCCTCAGATTTTTGGTTAATAAATCAGCAACAGGCATCAAAGAATCAAATGAACAAAGCGGAATGAATATCGTACAAATGCCGAATGAAACTGTTCAAATTTCAAACAGTATTGGAATATCCGAAATCAAAATATATGATATCACAGGAACAATGCGTGAGGTTCATCATTGTGGAGATGCGCAACTTGCGGTGATTTCCATGCGTGAATTTACAAGTGGTTTATATCTCCTTCGCATTAAAGGCAAAGATGGGAAAGAATACTCAGCCACCATCATTCAATAAGAAAAACAGAATGATTCATTCAAAGACTCGAACTTGTTTCGGGTCTTTTTTTTTATGAGAATGTGCTGAAATAATAATAGAGATAATTGAATATGCTCACTTTGCTTGAATAGTAGGTGAGAATGATCCCGATGAATAGTGTCAATAATCCGGAACCACCTGCATATACATAGAGGGAACGAATATCAAATACAACAGCAGTTGATTTGAGCATTCTTGCAAAGTACCACACAAATAAAGCAAGCATGAGAATCATGAGCCACATGGCTGATCCTGTTGCAGACAATACTTTGAACAGTGCAAGTGCAATTGGTAGAAGGAGCAGGAAGGGAAGGGCGGACCAAACGGAAATGGTGAATGCATCAATGAAAAACAATCGTGTTCGAGTGATGAAAGCTGAAAACAAAATGATTCCCGCAACTCCTGCATGAGCGGCAATGCCAATCAATGTAAAGAAGAAAAATCCAAGTTCAGGAGTCCATGTTATTTCATTTAGCAATGTTCTGAGAAATCCTGTGGGGAGTAGAATCATATACAAGTATTCTGTACCGAATGAACTCCTGAACACAAATAGCATTGTGGAAAGAACAATTGCCAAAGTTGCCGAAGAAAGAAGTCCCACAGACAATGTCTGACCCAATGATAGCAATCTTTGATCTCTGATATCCGAGTAGAAATTATACGGTCTGATCAAGGCTCGAAGCATATATTCTCTCAATCTTCGAAACTTGCTGATGAGTACAAAAAATGCTATTCCCAAACTGAAGCTGAGTAGGATGAAAATGAGCGGTGTATCACTATTTGTGGTGCCTGATCGCAATAGTGGCTCTTTCTCATCATTTAATAATGCTTTGAACATTGCATAGGACAATCTGGGTTGTCTATTGAGATCTGTCAAACCGCTGGTACTTATATTCTGATCTTCGGGATCTGTGATCGTGATTGCTCTGGCAGTGATAAAATCATTGAAACTCCAAATGATAATACCTGCCACGGAAGCTTTCTTAACTGTGCGATATCCATCCCGTATATATTGTGCTTGAGATTCAACGGAGAGAGGATCAGAAAAACCATTGAGATTTTGGGGTTGCACGGGTTTTCCCAAATGCACAATCATCGGTTGATTTCCTGCTAGAGATTTCAATCTTAGAATTTCTTTCAATTGACTCTCACCTAGCTCCCATTTAGTGGAAGAACGGGCTATCAATAAGTCTGTGTTTTGCTCATCAATCGTTTTTGTTCCAAATCGAATGGATTTATAGAGAATCTTTGAACTTACGGATCTGAACAGAGAAGCAATATTTTTTGTGAATGCTTTGCTTAGCTTCGAATTTTCTTGTAATCCATCAGAAATTCCATATCCGAAAATGGAAGGATTTCTGTCATAGGTATTTGCCATTCGACTGGCAATATTCGTGATACGAACAAGAAAGTCTGCATCTTCCAAAAGACCCGAAGGATAATCATATACGGGAAGATCGGACAAAATGAAAATACCATTCACATTGCATTGATGAACAAAATAAGGATGCGGATTTCCTGACTTGATGCGAATCGCATTCACACCCAAAGTTTTGAGAGAGAGTATGTCCCTCTGTATTTGCTGAGCAGTCATTGTTTGGCCGAGACCCGATACATGCTCATAATAATCCACTGCTTTCAGAATAAAGGGCTCATTATTCAAAAGAATGGTAGGTGTGCCATTCACATTGGCTGTCTTGGTCTTGTATAGTCCAACAGGCACGGTATAATCATCAATCACAGAACCATTATGTGTAATTCGGATGGACATCTCATAGAGATTGGGAACTGCTGGAGACCATAAACCAGGATTGCCCAGGCGAATGTCGAGTGCTGTATTAATAGTTCGATCTCTTTCAATGATGATTGTTTTTTCCGGACTTGATGCAATCACTTCATCCGTTCCATAACGACGAAGTACAGCATTAACGGTAAATGAAACTTTCTTGAGAGATATCGCCCCATACATGTCCTCACCACCCAATCGCTCGATTGCACCGGATCGGATGGATAATTGCGTTGATAACTGACATGCAGTGAGATTGTCATTGAAGAATGTCTTTTGTTGCACATCTTCAACGGCAACATGCTGACTGCCAATCAACAGCATTTCACGAATGATTCCGGAATAGGATCTTTGAGCAAAGATATGTCTGGAAGCATGTGCAGGTGGCGGAGTGATTTGCATCTCAAGTAGATTCAATCCGGCCAATAATTTTGATTCGGGTAAGCGTATCGAAAATGGAGCCATGCCAGCAAAATATCTACCTACATATTTTCCATTTAGATATAATTCGATGTCTTCATTTGTCCCCAATGAATGAAGAGACCAATTATACATATACAATTGCTTCTTATCAATCTTAATGGATCTTCTGAATCGCACTTTCCCTGCTTTTGTTTCCGACATCGGAAGTGTGACTTGTTCCCATGATGAACCATCATCCTCGCTTTTTTCCCAAAGACCTGCCAGACTTCTCACAATTCTTGATTGTGAAGGCATGAAAATTCGTAATTGCTCATTTGTGAATCGCGTATATGTCTGCTGAGCTTCGCACTTGGAAACAGTGAAAGCCATGAGCAAAAACGGAAGCGAACAAAAGAGTATAAGTCTTTGAAAAGAAACAGTCATCACTTGTCGTAAATAATTGCAATTTCAGTGGATGCGAGTGACAAACTTACAATCTTTTTGCCGTTTTTCCACAATTGCAATCAAGACATTCCTTATTCATTGTATTCGAGGGGTCTGCATAGAAATCTGCTATTGTTTTTGCCACATATTGTATCTGATCTTGGGTCAATTCCGGGAATATAGGCAAAGCCAATACATCCTTGGCCGCACAATNTGAGACTGGAAAATGCTGTCCGGAGGAAGGTAATTCTTGAAAACAAGGCTGTTCGTGAAATGGAATGGGATAATAGACTTCCGTACCGATTCCATGCTCGGCCAAATATGCTCGCAAAGCATTGCGATATTGAACTCGAATCACAAATTGATTGAAAATATGATGATTGGGAGCATGTTCAGTTTTATTGGGCATACCGGGAAGCAAAATGCGATTTGCATCATTGAATTCGGTATTTCCGGGTTCTTGAGATAAGCCTAATTCTTGGAATAAACTGACATATAATGCTGCATTCGATCTTCTTGCCTGATGCCAAGATTCCAAATACGGAAATTTTATATTCAAAACTGCCGCCTGAAGCGCATCGATGCGGAAATTACCACCAACAAAGCCATGTTTATAGCGTTCTATCTGCCCATGATTACGCATTTGTTGCAAATGCACGAATAAGGCATCATCATTCGTGGTGATGAGTCCTGCATCNCCAAATGCACCAAGATTTTTTGTGGGATAAAAGGAAAAGCACCCCATGAGNCCTATTGAACCAACTGGACGACCATCAGCCATCTGCGTGCCGATCGCTTGGGCGCAATCCTCAATCACCGGAATATTGTGAGCATTTGCAATCTTCATGATTGCATCCATGTCAGCGGCTTGACCATACAAATGGACAGGTATGATGGCTTTTGTCTTTTCTGTGATTGCCTTTTCAATGAGAGCGGGTTCAATCATGAATGTAACGGGATCGACATCCACAAAAACCGGTTCTGCATGCAATCGAGAAACCACGCCGGCAGTGGCAAAAAAAGAATATGTGGGAAGAATTACTTGATCTCCCGGACCGATATTCAATGCCATGAGAGCCATGAGCAATGCATCCGTGCCACTTGAAACTCCAAGTGCATGTTTGGTTTTGCAATACTCAGCCGAAATCTGCTCCAATTGCTCAACTTCTTTTCCAAGAATGAGAGATTGTGATTCCATGAGTGAAAGAATCTTTGGTTCAATTTCACTGCGTAGTGTGGCATATTGAAGTTTGAGATCGAGCAGAGGAACATTCATGTTTTGATTCNAATTTGTTCAAAAAAAGTCTCGTCAATTTACGCAATATCACAGAAAACAAAGAAGCCCCAAAAAGGGGCCTCAATTATTTNACGAAAAGCATCTCTCGATAATTCGGCATCACTCGTAAAGCGTCGGGTAAAAGTCGCTCTATTTTATCTGAACATGTGCGCACTGTATTCATTGCAGGAATAACATGTCTGTGTACATGATGTGCTTTTTCATGGATGGACTCACCACCGAGCTCAGCATTTGCTGCATGAAGTATAGTGAGTGAATCATGCAATTCATCACAAAGTGCTGTTAGTTCTTTGATGCCTGTCAATACTGCATTACTATGAATGGAAAGTTCTTTCATTGATATCGCAAGGGCAGATTGCTCCTTGAGTACAGACATCGCCGCAGGTAATATCATCGTGGAAGCTATCCATTCAGTTGTTTCGCCTTCGATATTGATTGTTTTGAAATAATGATCAAACATCACCTCGGCACGAGCTTCCAATTCTCTTTTGGATAGCACATGATGTTTTTCAAACAANGCAGTATGCTGTGCAGAATCCAAAAGAGGTATGGCATTCATGGTATCGGGAAGATTCAGCAAACCTCTTTTTTCGGCTTCTTCTGTCCATTCATCAGAATATCCATCACCATTGAATACAATTCTCTTATGCTTGGCTATGATATCGGAAAGCAATTCAAGCAAAGCTGATGAGAAGTCTTTTCCTTGTTCAATCTTGCCATGCAATTCAGTTGTCAATTCCATTATGGCATCTGCAATGATCGTATTCAGAACCGTGATGGGGAAGGATGATGACTGTGAAGATCCAACGGCACGGAATTCGAATTTATTCCCGGTGAATGCAAAGGGGGATGTGCGATTGCGATCTCCTGCATGTCTTGCCAAATGAGGTAGTACCGGTGAACCCAATCCCAAAAGACCCGCTTCCGGAGTTGTATTCTCGATTCCTGTTTCAATTTGTTCCAAAATGGAACTCAATTGATCGCCCAGGAAGATGGAAATGATGGCAGGTGGCGCTTCATTCGCTCCCAAACGATGATCATTTGCTGCTGATGATACGCATATTCTGAGCAATGCCTGATATTGATCAACAGCTTTTAGAACGGCTGAACAGAAAAAGAGGAAGATCATGTTTTCTTGCGGCGTATCGCCGGGATCAAGCAAATTCATTCCGGTATCGGTGCTGAGAGACCAATTGGTATGCTTTCCGCTCCCATTCACACCTGCAAAAGGCTTTTCATGCATGATGCACACAAGACCATATTTGCGAGCGGTGTTTTTCAATACTTGCATGAGCAATTGCTGATGATCAGCCGCGATATTCGAATGTTCATAAAGCGGTGCGATTTCATATTGTCCGGGAGCCACTTCATTATGTCTTGTTTTTACCGGCACGCCAAGTCTGTACAATTGATATTCCGCATCGGCCATAAAGCTTAACACGCGCTCTGGAATAGACCCGAAATAATGATCTTCAAGTTCTTGACCACGAGGTGGTTTTGCGCCGAATAATGTTCTTCCGCAGAGCATGAGATCAGGTCTGCGATAGAAAAACTCTTCATCAATAAGAAAATATTCTTGTTCAAGTCCAACGCTGGAGTGTACCTTCTTTGCCTGAATTCCAAATAATGGAAGTGCCTTCAATGTGGCCTTATTGAGTGCTTCAATTGAGCGAAGCAATGGTGTTTTTTCATCGAGTGCATCTCCGGTCCAAGATGCAAATGCTGTTGGTATGCACAGAGTTGCACCATTAGAATGTCGCATGATGAATGCAGGCGATGTGGGATCCCATGCGGTATAACCACGAGCTTCGAATGTTGCTCTCAATCCACCACTTGGAAATGAAGATGCATCCGGCTCGCCTTGAATCAATTCTTTGCCGGAAAATTCCGTGATTGCTCCACCTGAGGAATTTGGTGAAACAAAACTCTCATGCTTTTCCGCAGTACTACCTGTAAGTGGTTGAAACCAATGCGTATAATGCGTGGCTCCTTTTTCCAAAGCCCACTCTTTCATGGCAAGTGCAACAATATCAGCGATTGTTCTATCGAGTGGAACGGCATGTTCCACGGTGGAAAGCAGAGACTTAAAAACCGGCTTGGAGAGTTTATTACGAAAGACATCCATAGTGAGAACATCTTCAGCAAAGATTCGCGTGATATCCGTGGGAATGGATTCCGCAGAACCATGTAATTTCCAATTGTTTACAGCGGCAAGAACATCGTAATTAGCTGAGAGTTGCATTGAATGTACCGATTAGAATTGAAAAAAAGAATTCATGAATGAGAGGTCAATGGAAGTGTGAGTGACTCGATATGCGTGGAAAGGACTAAATTTGTGATAGTTCTTTTCACTCCCGGAATTTGCTGCAATCCGGATAATAGGCGTTCTAGTGATGCAGTGTTCTTTGTTCTGATTTTCAACAGATGTGAGGCATTGCCGGTGATAGCATGACATTCCAGCAATTCAGGCATTGTTTTGCATGCAGAAATGAATTGCTCATAATATACGCTCGATTCTATATCAACAAAGACATAGGCAGTCAAATCAAAACCAAAATCATCTGCTTTTAATTGCGCATGATACCCTTTGATAATGCCTTGTTCTTCCAATTTTCTGACATGTTCACTGACAGATGCAACCGACAATCCCACTTGCTCGGCTATCTGACTGAGTTGCATGCGTGCCGATGACTGAAGAAGTGCACAAATTTTACGGTCGATTTCTTTGATTTCAGACATATTGTCAGAAAAATGATGATAAAATGCCTTCGAAACTAAAAACTTTTCGAAAACTATGCAAAAAACTAAAAAATTTTCATTTGGTAAATTTCTCCTTCTGATCGGAAAAATCCTGATTTCTTCAGTCATTTTTTCCGTTTTGCTAGTTGCCATTTATACAGTGGTTCATCCTCCGATCACTCCATTGATGTTGATTCGTCCGGTTGAGGGAATCTTTTCCGGGAAATTTGTGGGCATCAATCGAGATTGGAAAAGCTATGATGAGATTTCACCTTTTGTGTTTCGTGCAGTAATTGGTGCCGAAGATGGAAAGTTCATGAAACATGATGGATTCGATTGGAATGCAATCAAAAGAGCAAGAAGAGTGAATGCGATGAGAAAAGGAAAACGCTTGATCGGTGCAAGCACGATTTCCATGCAAACTTCGAAGAATGTGTTTTTATGGCCCGGCAGAAATTATGTGCGCAANGCATTGGAAGCNTATTTCACGGTTTTGATTGAAGCAATTTGGGGCAAGCGAAGAATTTTGGAAGTATATGTCAATTCGATAGAATGGGGGAATGGCATCTATGGAGTCGAGGCGGCATCACAGGAATATTTCAAAAAACCGGCTTCGGAATTGACTAAAAGTGAGGCTGCTTTGCTTGCAGCTGTATTGCCGAATCCAAGAAAGTGGTCACCTGGAAAACCAACACCATATATTAAGAAAAGAGCGCGATCGATTCAAGGNAGAATGGGCGTCGCGATTCCAAANTAAAAAAGCGGGAGCATNCGATGGAATGTCCCGCTTAATGAATGTCTNTTNAATCAAAGCTTCAGCGCTTTCTTTACTTCGGATTCAATCTCGGNAAAAAGTGCTTCATTGCCTTCCAAGAGTTTTCTGAAGCTGTCTCTACCTTGCACGCGTTCTTCTTTGTATGTGAGCCATGAACCGCTTTTTGCTACTATTCCATGTTCTATGGCAACATCAAGCAAATCACCAATCTTTGAAATTCCTTCATTGTAGAGGATATCAAACTCAGTTTCACGGAATGGTGCGGCAACTTTGTTCTTCACGACTTTTGCTCTTACGCGATTACCGATGATTTCTTGTCCATCCTTGATCACATCCTTGCGTCTGATATCAATGCGAACGGATGCATAATATTTCAATGCATTACCACCGGTTGTGACTTCAGGATTACCATAAATCACGCCGATTTTACTACGCAATTGATTGGTGAAGATAACACAGGTACTTGAACGACCAATTGCTGCATTGAGTTTTCGCATGGCTTGTGACATCAAACGAGCTTGAGAACCCATTTGAGCTTCGCCCATATCACCTTCGATNTCAACGCGAGGTGTCAATGCNGCNACAGAGTCTATAACAACCACATCAATCGCATTGCTACGCACAAGTGTCTCAACTATCTCAAGTGCTTGTTCACCAAACTCGGGTTGAGAAATCAAGAGATTACCCAGATCCACGCCCAATTTCTGGGCATATTTCGTATCGAGTGCATGTTCGGCATCCACAAAAGCGGCAATTCCGCCACTCTTTTGTGCATTGGCAATTATATGCAAACAAATGGTTGTTTTACCGGATGATTCGGGTCCATAAATCTCGACGATACGACCTTTTGGTACACCGCCAATTCCCAGACATGCATCGAAGGAAATAGAGCCTGTAGAAATCGCATCGATTGCGATCGGCTGTGCATCAGCCAAGCGCATGATGGATCCTTTCCCAAATTGTTTTTCGATTTGATCGATTGCACTTTCAGCCAATTTCAGCTTTGATGCATCAATCTTTGAAGTTGACTGTTTGTCAGCTACTTTATCGGCTTTGGATTCTGCCATGAATTGCATCCTTCAGAGTAATGTGCCAGGCTCATTGGGAGTCTGTTTGAGACCGGCTAGGAAATTATCATTTACCCCAACTCCCACATGTGCAAATTAGCACATAAAGCAAGCATCAACAATATGCTTGGGCTTGTTTCAGGGAGATTTCAGGGTAATTGTGGAAAAATTGTTTAAGATTCCGCTTGTTGCTTTGTACGCTTCGCAGCTCTTTGACGAGATGTGGTGTCCAAAATCTTCTTTCTGATGCGCAAATTCACGGGAGTGACTTCAAGTAATTCATCATCTTCAATGAATTCAATGAATTGTTCAAGACTCATATCTCGCGGGGTATCCAATTTCACGATTCCATCGGAACCGCTTGCGCGCATATTCGTCAAATGCTTCGCACGACAAGGATTGATGCTAAGATCATCTTCTCTTGAGTTTTCACCAACTACCATACCTTCATAAATTTCAATGCCGGGTGCTACAAATAAAGTGCCTCTTTCCTGAACCATTTCAAGAGCATATGCAGTAGAAACACCGGGTTCCATGGACACCAAAGCACCTTTTACACGTCCGGCGAGTTGACCTTTATGTGGTTGATAATTATGGAATGTATGGTGAATAATACCTGCACCTCTTGTTGATGTGAGGAATTCTGTTCTAAATCCGATAAGACCGCGAGCAGGTACATAGAATTCCGCACGAATGACATCAGCAGTCGGCATCATATTGACCATTTCGCCTTTTCTTCTTCCGAGAATTTCGATGACTGTTCCAACATGTGTATCGGGTACATCCACAATTACATGTTCAATCGGCTCGAGAAGTGCACCTTTTTCATCACGCTTGAANAATACCTCGGGTTTTGATACAGCGAATTCATATCCTTCTCTGCGCATTGTTTCGATAAGAATGGCAAGTTGCAATTCGCCTCGACCTGATACTTTGAATGTATCCGGTAAATCGGTCTCTGCAACGCGAAGCGCAACATTGGTGCGAAGTTCACGGAAAAGTCTCTCACGCAGTTTTGGAGTGGTGACATGTTTTCCTTCTCTTCCGGCAAAAGGAGAATTATTCACGCTGAATTCCATCGCGATTGTTGGTTCTTCAATATTGACATATGGCAATGGTTCTATATCGGATGGATCTGAGATTGTATCACCGATGTGCACATTTTCAAAACCGGAAAGAGCGATGATTTCACCCGCTGCAGCTTCGGTGATTTCTTTTCTTTGTACGCCTTCATAGGCATACATTTTGGTGATTCTTTGTTGTTCTACCGAGCCGTCGGGTCTGATCAAGAGAACTGAATCACCGGTTTTCACGGCACCCATTTGAATTCTACCGATTGCAATTCTTCCGATATAATCACTCCAATCGAGGGCAGTGATGATCATTTTGAAAGGTCTATCCGCCTCAATCTTNGGAGGTGGAATTTTCTCAATGATTTTTTCCAATAATGGAGCNAAAGTTTCAGGTTCTTTATCGAGNGANAAAGTGGATTTTCCTTGCTTTGCGATTGCATAAATCACAGGGAAATCNAGCTGATGATAATCTGCGCCGAGTGCGATGAATAGTTCCAGAACTTCATCCAATACTTCAGGAGCGCGTGCATCCGAGCGATCGATTTTATTGATGACGACAATAGGAGTAAGCGCAAGCTCAAGCGCTTTTTTCAATACGAATCTTGTTTGAGGGAGAGGTCCTTCAGCCGCATCCACAAGTAGCAAAACGCCATCCACCATGCTCAAAATACGCTCAACTTCACCGCCGAAATCAGAGTGACCGGGAGTATCAACGATATTGATTTTGATATCATTCCAACGAACGGACGCATTTTTGGCCATGATGGTGATCCCTCTTTCTTTTTCAAGATCATTGGAATCCATCACGCGTTCAGTGACGACTTGATTATCTCGGAATGTTCCTGATTGTCTGAGAAGATGATCCACCAATGTTGTTTTACCATGGTCAACATGGGCGATGATTGCGATATTGCGAATATCTGCGCGGGGTGAGGTATTACTCATTGAAGATTAGGCCTTTGAAACAAAACAAGTTGCAAAGATACGCACTTTTGATGGAACTCATCCCATCATGAGATGGCATTATGAGCGAAATCCGTAGTTTGCATGAGGTTAAAGGATATGTTATGAATATGAAACAAGAAAAATCACAAGTTCTCGAAGCAATCATCATCATTTTGGTCATTGCAACATGGCTGATTGGAGTCATTGCATATGCTTATGCACCTGACATCGTACCCATACATTGGAATCTGGAAGGGAAGCCGGATAATTATGCTCCAAAAGATATTGGATTATTCCTGCTCCCGCTCATAAATACGGGTTTATATCTGTTTTTATACTTCATTCCGAAGATAGATCCAAACAATGAGCAATTAAAACATTCTATTAAAACGCTTCAATTGATAAGACTTGGTACGCATGGTCTATTGGGTATGATCATGATTTGGACCACTCTTTCAATCATCGAAGCCTCAACTGTCAAACCCGAGTGGATATTCTCCATCATTTCACTCTTTTTTGCTTTTCTCGGTAGGGCAATGGCCGATGTGAAGCAGAATTATTTTGTGGGTATTCGCACTCCTTGGACTCTCAGCAATGAACTCGTTTGGGATGATACACATCGCTTCACATCGCCTTTGTGGTTTTATTCCGGAATCGGGATGGCGATAGTCTCGGCTCTTCTCAGTTTTATGGGTTTTGGTGCAGAAATTATACTCACGGTATTTCTCATTTGGATTGCCATTATTGTGATTATTCCCATTGCTTATTCTTTCAAGAGATTCCGCGAAGAAAAAAAATCCATTCAGTGAACGATTTTTGAAACTCATGTGTTAGAACCACCTGAATGTATTCTTTCATCGCAGGTGAAGTCATGCCACGATCGACTGTTCAGCCGGAACATATGCAGATAATCGATCAAAAGATCTTGGATGCCCGCATCGAGGGGATCAATCTCACGAGCGGTACATTGCAGGAAGAAATGGGTAATTCGATTGTCTTATTCGTTTTTCTCAGACATTTTGGATGTCTATTCTCCAAAGAAATGGTGATTGATGCCAAGAAGATGATGGAGAATAATCCTTTCGCTCCTCAACCAATATTTTTCTTTCAAGGCTCTGTGAAAGATGGCAAGTCATTCTTTGATAAATATTGGCCTCAAGCTCGTGCCATTGCTGATTTGAATCATAGTTTCTATAAGGCATTTGAAGTGAAATCAGGTGGAATGAAAGAAATGTTTGGTCCGGATGTATGGAAATGTGGTCTTCGGGCCGCGGCAAAGGGACTCATAATCGGCAAGCCAATTGGTGATCCATTTACTTTGACTTCTGTCATATTAGCTCAAAGGAATCTCATCCTTTGGCAATATAATTCCGTGCATGCAGGTGATCTTCCATGCTTGACAAAACTTGAACATTTCCCACATCATGCATCGACCGTGTATTCGGTGCCGAGATAGAAACTATTCGGTGAGCACTCGGCTGAAACTGCTCGTCGAGCGAAGCCGAGACGAGAAATCTGATAAATAACAAACCGCACCCCTCGGCTACGCTCGGGGTAAAACCTCGACTCCGCTCGGTGTACAATCACAATAGCCCCATCGGGGCGGTATCATCATAAAATCCAGTAAGAAGAACTCACCCCGTCACGTTCCGCGTGCCACCCTTCAGCATGAGGGAATAGAAAAAATGGAAGAATGTATGAATGGAGAAATTGAGGAATGAAATTAGAAATTGAGAATGAGTAGGTATGAAAAAAGGATAATTCAAGCATTCTTCATTTCATTTACCATTTCATTCTTCCATTTTTTGGTTTTTCAATTCTTCAATTTCATTAATAATTTATCAAGCTTCAATTTCACTTTAAACAAAAAGTCCTCTGTTTTCACATGGAAAACAAAGGACTTTTATTATGTAGCGAGGGAGGGACTTGAACCCCCGACCCACGGATTATGATTCCGTTGCTCTAACCAGCTGAGCTACCTCGCCACTCTGTTCATTCACGAGGAATGAAATTAAGACTGCAAAAATACGATAATTCCGTTTCGAGAAAAACACTTTTTATTTGAGACCTTCNATTTCATCACGAAGCTGAGCAGCCTTTTCATAATCTTCATCCTTGATTGCTTGCTCCAATTCAGCTTCGAGGCGCTCTTTTTTGCTCAAAGAAGTTGACGGACGTTTCTTTTGAGCTCCATCTTTGAGGAAGAAATCGATTTCTTCTTCTTCAGTATCTTCTATGTCAGGTTCATCAGAATCATCATCTTCATCATCCTTTCCTTCATATTCTTCGAGCGAGAATCCTGCAAGATCCAAAAGGGAAGAAGCAATATACATTGGAGCTTCAAAGCGCAAAGCGACGGCAATTGCATCGCTTGGTCTGGCATCAACAACTGATTCAATGCCATAAAAGTGAAG
>JGI25922J50271_10000328_pt1 | contig 14129 bp, 8 predicted proteins | sample LauGreSu1BDMLBDD_2_FD_50271 | JGI IMG/M metagenome (IMG submission 50271) | reverse complement strand
AGCAATACTACATTACCCGCTACGCGGATTTAATCAACACCTCTTTCAGTTGTGCGAGCATGATTGCCTTACTCGACAGTATGGTGAATGAAATTGCCCCAGAAATGACTGCGCATTGTACGCGTTGGGGGGGCACGTACAACGGTTGGCAAAGCCGTGTAACCCAACTCAGAAACTTCATCAATCAGCGCTGTGTTGCCCTTGAGCAAGGCCTTATTGATTGTTATCAACTTACAGGGCCTTTCCCGGTTACTTTTGATGTAAGTCCTGTCGGCGGGGGCACCATTCAGGTAAATTCGATTGTCCCGCCCCAATACCCGTGGTCTACTTCATATTTTGGAGGAATACAAACCCTCATTGATGCCAACCCCGCGCCGGGATATGTTTTCAGCCATTGGGCGGTTTCCAACGCGACAACCGGTTTGGCCAATTCCGTAGCAGATAACTATGTGAACATCACCGGCACGGATACGATAGTGGCCGTTTTCGTTCCAGATATACCGGATTTAGATAATGACGGATGTTTGAACGTTGATGAAATTACCGCAGGGACCGATCCGAACAACCCAGACACCGACGGTGATGGTGAGAACGATTGCGCTGAAATTGGTAACCCTGCAGCACCAACGGATACGGATGGGGATGGAATCATCGATGCCTTGGAATCTTCCTTGGTGGATACGGATGGAGATGGCCTTACCGATGAATTGGATATTGCGAATGGAAACCCTTGCATTCCAAATCCGAATGCGGGGCCTTGCGACCAAGACGGAGATGGGCTTACGAACAGTCAAGAAACCGCTGCAGGAACCAACCTCACCAATCCTGATACTGACGGAGACGGCATCAATGATGGGGCGGAAGTTGCCGGTGGCTCAGACCCGCTGAATCCGTGTGATCCTGACGATACCCTCCCGGGTTGTCAGATTGATACAGACGGTGACGGACTCACCGATGCCCAAGAAGGAACACTGGGAACCAATCCGAACAACCCAGATACCGACGGAGATGGTTATACCGACGGTCAAGAAGTGACCTTGGGAAGCAGCCCTTTTGACCCCTGTGATCCAGACGATAGCTCCCCTGATTGTTCTACAGGCATTCATTTTCCTACGGCTTTCTCGCCGGACGGTGTCGGCGATGAGCTCAATGAAACCTATTCCATTATTGTCGGAAAAGACGTGAAGGAGTTTGTGTTTTATGTGTTTGACCGCTGGGGCAATACCATGTTTCAATCTTCAAGTAAAAACTTAAAATGGGATGGCACCTTTGAAGGAAAGCCTTGTAACAGTGGCGTGTATGCCTACATGGCAGATGTTGTATTCCTCAACGGAGAGAAAAAGGTGTATTCAGGGAACATTACCCTTATTCGTTAACCCATGAAAAACATTCTGGTCGTTGGCTTTATTCTGGGTTTGGGTGCTTACCAGGCTCAAGATTTGTTTTTTACGCAATATGATAAGTGCCTCATGGTTTTAAATCCTGCTGCAGCGGGAAGTTTCGATGGATTTGAGCGTTTTTCAATGCAACATAAAAACCAATGGGTAGGTGCGGGGACGTCTTTTGCTTCAACGATGGGAAGCGCTGAGTTTACCGTAGGTAAAAACAACTTTAATAACCGATCCTATTTAGGTACTGGTCTCCACTTTTTAAGAGATATAGGAGGCGATGCTCGATTTGGCACCAGTGCTTTTGGAGGAACCTTGAGCGGACATCTTGTTACATCACCGAAAACGAAAATTTCTGCGGGCATTCAGCTTTCCTACACGAATCGTTCGGGAGATTTTTCCAAATTGCAGTGGTATTCCCAATGGAATGGTAACATTTTCGATCCATCAAATCCCGTAAATGAGCCTTCTCAGGTTCCTAAATACAGTTACATTGATGCCTCCGCCGGAGTTTCTTTTGCCTTGATTAATAAAGGAAATCGGGTGGGTAATGGAAAAATGAACGCGTTAAATATTGGTTTTTTTGCGCAGCACCTGAACCGACCTAAACTTCGTTACAACGATCTTACCTTGGACCGATTGTACATGAAAACTGGAGCCCATGCCGAGACGGAAATAGCTTTAGACAACTTATATTCTATTGAAATAAAGACCTTACAACATTTTCAAGGACAGCATTACCTTGGCCGTTACGGTTTGTTGTTGAAAATAAAAATGTCTCAAACGGCACAAATTACCCGTTTAAAAAATGATGCGTTCGTGAGTTGTGGACTTTACGGAAGTTCTAATGGAACGATTTCTCCCGCTTTTTTAGTGGATCTTGGGGGCTTGCAATTTGGGTTTAATTACGACCTTGAGCTTGCAAGAATTTCGAGGGCCTATCGCAGTTCCTTGGAATTCACCTTGTCCTTTTCCTTTACGAAACATTCGATGTTCAACAAACGGCGAATCGGTTAATCTTGCTTTAAATAACTAAGCCAATCGGAACTTTGCTTATCGTTCAGAACGCGGGGCATTTTTGTTTGAGATCCAAATTTTGCAAAGGTTTCCATAAACCTATAAAAGGTGCCCTCAGGTACAAGGGTAGCAATGGGTTGGTTTAAATTATACTTCCTTGCTGAAGCATAATCGTCGTTCAAACGGCATAAATGAACATCTAATTCATGTATAACCTGATCAACATTGATTTTGTTGTCAAATACCTCAAAGAACCAATGGTGGCGAGAATTTACCTTATCCACAACGATGGTGAACTCTGCTCCCACCTTGGGTGATGTATCGTTCAACAATTTCAACCCTTGGTTGATATTGTCCAAGGATAAATGCTCCCCGCACAAACTCAAAAATTGTTTAATTCTTCCCGAAATAATTATACGATGGTCTCGAACGTCAACAAATCGAACCAAATCCCCAATAAGATAACGCCATAGGCCAGCGTTGGTGGTGATCACTAAAGCGTAATCAACTCCTTCTTTAACATCATCGATGCTTAAGGCTTTTTTATCGTCGATCAACTCTCCTTCCTCATTAAAGTAATGGGAATCAAAAGGAATGAACTCGAAAAATATACCGCTGTTGAGAAGGAGCTTCATGCCCAACTCTTCTGGGTTCACCTGAAATGCAAAATACCCCTCACTGGCTAAATAGGTATCCAAAAGAAAAATTTCTTTGCTGCTTATTTTTTTTAACCGATCAACATAGGGGTCCATATAAACCCCACCGTGTGCATAAACTCGTAAATTGGGCCAAATATCATGAATCGAATTTAATGCATAACGCTGTACTATACGCTCCATCAGCATAACACACCAGCTAGGTATGCCCGCAATTATTCCGATATTCCATTTTGGTGCTTGATCAACCATTGCGTTGAGTTTATCGTTCCAATCGGAAATACCCGCTATTTTATTATTGGGTTTTGTAATCGGTTTAACCAGGATGGAGGTGTGTTTTTTCAAAATACCACTCAAATCTCCTTCGTAGCGTGTCCCCACCTTTTTTAATTTACTCGAACCACCAACCGCTAAGCCTGAAGCACTAAAAAAGTACTCGTCTAAATCCAAAATATGCATACTTGCATATTGCCTAACACTGCTTTTTTGAAACGATCGAATCATTTCAATACTCACCGGAATACGTTTACTTGGGCTCCCCGTGGTTCCCGAGGATAAAGCAAAATACTTTATTTTTCCAGGCCATGTTCTGTCGGTCTGTCCATCAATCGTTCCGCTTAACCAAGCAGTGTGAAAAGCCTCATAATCTTGTATTGGCACCTCCTCTTGAAACTGACGAACTAATTCTTTCCGCTTTAATTTCTCAGAAAAGCGATGATATACCCCAAACTGAGTATTTTTTGCCGTAGACATTAAATCCCAAAGAACCGACGTCTGATGATGGGCATTAATCCTCTTTTTGTGAATTCTTTTATACCCCAAGGCGGCGGTTTTTTTTATAAGTTTCCCAATTATTTTCACAATTTTTCGTCGTTCAATTAATTACCTACAAAAAACATCTAAAACCCTATAATTTGCCGATAAATGTAGGAACTTTCCATTAACTTTGTAATATCTTAAATTTCATTGATATGAAACACAAATCTTTCATCGTTCCTCACGATTTTACTCCCGAGGCAGATATTGCCTTACAGCATGCGATTGAAACCTCTGCAAAATCCAATACCACCATTCACTTATTGCATGTGGTAGAAGATGCCTCTGAAGTGGATGCTGCCACCGAAAAACTGGACACAGTGATCGAAAAACATGCGACATCAGGAATCACCATTACGAACAATATTAAAATTGGGAACATCTTCCGGGATATTTCCTTGTTTGCTGCAGAACATCAAGCTGAACTGATCTTTATGGGTACCCATGGGGCGTCGGGTTGGCAAAACATTGTTGGAAGCCATGCGCTCCGTGTTGTAACAAGCTCTCCAACTCCATTTGTAATTGTGCAGTCTAAGGCCATTAAAGTTGGAGGATATTCAAAAATCATCGTTCCCCTTGATTTGCACAAAGAAACGAAACAAAAACTAACCGTTGTTTCGAAGCTTGCCAGTTATTTTAATTCGGAAATTCACATTGTTACTCCCGAGGAATCTGATTCTTATCTTAAACACCAGGTAGAAACCAATATTATGTTTGCCGAAAGTTATTTCAAAGGACTGAATCTTTCTTTGGTTTCTCGCATCCTTCCTGGAAAAGACTTTGATAAAGAAGTGGTGCGATATGCCGTGAGCGAAGACGCGGATTTAATTGCAATTATGAACCTGAATAGAACAAGTATCTTAAGTGTTTTCAGTACGAGTTTCGAACAGTTCATTATCTCCAACGACGCCATGATTCCTGCGCTCATTTTGAATCCGGTGGAAACAACCGAGATTTACGGAGCCTGGTTTGACTAATTTCCATGCACAACCTTATTACGCTTGATGATTTTATCTTGCAGAGACCGCAAGATTTTCCCTATGATGTGAAAGAATTAAGCGCTATCCTTGAAGGCATCGCCGTTGCCTCGAAAAGCGTTAGCGAAGATATTCGCAAAGCGGGCTTAGTTGATCATGTTCTCGGAGCGCAAGGAAACACCAATATTCAGGGTGAATCTCAGCAGAAATTAGACGTTTTGGCCGACGAAGCTTTTATTAATGCCTTCTCCTCCAGTGGTGTGATTTGTGGCATTGCCTCTGAAGAAAACGACAACTTTGTTGCCTTTAATTCGGAGCGCGCTGCTTTCGGAAGTTATGTGGTGCTTTTCGATCCCCTAGACGGTTCTAGCAACATTGACGTTAATGTTTCTATTGGAACCATTTTCTCGGTTTACCGAAGAGTGTCTCCTCTTGGTAGCCCTGTCACGCTGGATGATATGCTCCAGCCTGGTACGGAACAAGTAATGGCAGGTTACGTCCTTTACGGTTCTTCTACCATGTTGGTTTATTCTTCTGGTAATGGTGTAAATGGATTCACCCTAAAACCATCCACCGGTGAGTTTTGCCTTTCCCATGCTAATATGCGAATGCCCGAAAACGGTCGTCTTTATGCCATGAACGAAGGTAACATTCAAGAATGCGAACAAGGTTTGGTGCGCTACATTCAATATTGCCAAAGCCGTGAGAACCAAACAGGAATGCCATATTCCGGAAGGTATATAGGATCACTGGTGGCGGATTTTCATCGTAACCTTATCAAGGGGGGTATTTACATTTACCCATCGGTTCCCGCTTCGCCCGAAGGCAGGTTGCGCTTACTTTACGAATGCAATCCGCTTGCCTTCATTGCGGAGCAAGCCGGCGGATTAGCTACTACTGGTCGACAACGCATCTTGGACATTGTACCTGCGCAATTGCATCAACGCGTACCTTATTATGTTGGCTCTAAATTGATGGTGGAAAAAGCCATGTCTTTTTTGGGGTAATTATCCCCTTCCTTACCGAGCTTTGCATACCTTTGCAATCCGCATGGAAAAATCCTCGGCGCTTTCGCTAGCACAACAATCCCCCGAAGTAAGTTCAACGCTTCAACACTTGCGTAGCGGGGAAAAAGCGTTGTATTGGGAAGGATTGCAAGGTTCATCGATTGCGCTTTTCGCAACAGCGCTCAGTAAAATTAAAGAAGGAAAACACCTCTTTATCCTCGATGATAAAGAATCGGCCGCCTATTTCCTCAACGACTTACAGGCGTTGTACAACGACCCCAATAAAGTGCTTTTTTTTCCCGCTTCGATGAAGGTTCCCTATCAATTGGAAGCGACCGATAATGCCAATGTCGTTTATCGCGCTGAGGTGTTAGAGCGTATGAATTCGGATAAGTCGCTGCTCGTAGTGACGTATCCTGAAGCCTTGTTTGAAAAAGTACCCACCCAAAAGAAATTGGTCAACCATACCATGAAACTCGAAGTGGGTAAGGAATATTCCATGGATTTTTTGAATGAACTTCTTTTGGAATACGGGTTTGAACGCGAGGATTTTGTTTACCAACCCGGACAGTTCGCCATTCGAGGAGGAATATTGGACGTTTTTTCCTTCTCCTCCGATCAACCTTACCGTGTGGAATTCTTTGGAGACGAAGTAGAGTCGGTTAGAGGCTTTGATCCTTCAACGCAACTCTCCCAAACGAATTATGCCTTTTTCAACATCATTCCCAACGTGCAGTCCAGCCAACTGTTAGAAGAAGTCGCTGATTTATTTTCGTATCTGGGTCCTGAAGCGCTTTGTTGGATTCATCATCAAGACGTTTTGGAGGACACCCTTCAGAAAATGTTTGAAAAGGCGGATAAGTTATACCAAGAATCCAAATCCCCAATTGCCTTAACCCCGCCTCAAGCCCTTTTCCTCGACAAAGATCAACTGCAACAGGCATTAAACCTAAGACCCAAGATTCTTTGGGGCCAAGGGTCGAAATCGTATACGGCATCAACCATTCCTTTTCAGTGCATTCCTCAACCTTCGTTCAATAAGAATTTTGATTTGTTGCGTTCAGATCTCGAAAATTACCGCTCCTTGGGATACGATTTACATTTCTTTTCGAATCAGCCACGACAGCTCGAACGCCTGGAACAAATTTTTGAGGATACCGGTGAGCCCATCTCCTTAATCCGAAATCATTTCGCCTTGCACGAAGGGTTTATTCTGCCCTCCTTGAATCTGCTTTGTTACACCGACCATCAGGTTTTTGAACGATATCACCGTTTTCAATTGAAAGAAGGGTTCCGGCAAGCGAGCCAAGCGTTGACCCTTAAAGAGTTGTACAACCTGCAAAAAGGAGATTACGTTACCCATATCGACCACGGGGTGGGCATGTTTTCGGGGTTGGAAACCATTGATGTAAACGGAAAACCTCAAGAGGCCGTTCGTTTGGTCTACAAAGACGGCGACGTACTTTACGTAGGGATTCATGCTTTGCATCGGATTTCAAAGTTCACAGGCAAGGAAGGGTCCATCCCCAAGGTGAATAAACTTGGAACCCAAGCATGGGCAACGCTGAAGAATAAAACCAAGAAGAAAATTAAAGAGCTGGCCTACGACCTTATCCAATTGTACGCCAAGCGAAAAGCCCAACCAGGCTTTGCTTTCGCCCCTGATTCTTATTTGCAAAATGAATTGGAAGCCTCTTTCATGTACGAGGATACTCAAGACCAATTCAAAGCCACCCAAGANGTAAAAAAAGACATGGAGTCTTCCCTGCCCATGGACCGCTTGGTCTGCGGTGATGTGGGATTTGGGAAAACCGAAGTTGCCATTCGTGCAGCATTTAAAGCCGTTTGCGATGGCAAACAGGTCGCCGTTTTGGTGCCTACCACCATTCTGTCCATGCAACACTATCGAACCTTTACAGAGCGCTTGAAAGAATTTCCATGCACGGTGGATTATATTAACCGATTCAAATCGGCTAAGCAAACTTCCGACACCCTTGAAAGGTTAAAAGCTGGAAAAATTGATATCCTTATTGGCACCCACGCCGTGGTTGCCGGAAAAGTTAAGTTCAAGGATTTGGGGTTAATGATTGTCGACGAAGAGCAGAAATTCGGCGTGGCCGTTAAAGACAAACTAAAAACCTTGCGCGCTACCGTTGATACCCTTACTTTGACGGCAACACCGATTCCACGGACCTTGCAGTTTTCCTTGATGGGAGCAAGGGATTTAAGCATCATCAACACCCCTCCTCCCAACCGCCAACCGGTATTGACGGAAATCATCTCCTTCGAAGAAGAAATCATCCGTGATGCTATTTCCTACGAGGTAAGCCGCGGAGGCCAAGTCTTTTTTGTCAACAACCGCATTTCCAATTTAACGGAAATATCCGGGCTTTTGCAGCGCCTTTGCCCAGGACTTAGAGTAGGCATCGGCCACGGTCAAATGGACGGCGAAAAGTTGGAAAAAGTGATGATGGATTTCATGGAGGGTAATTACGATGTCTTGCTCGCAACGACCATTATTGAATCAGGAATTGATATTTCCAATGCCAACACCATCATCATCAACGAAGCGCATTCCTTTGGTCTAAGTGATTTGCACCAGCTGCGAGGCAGGGTGGGAAGAAGCAATAAAAAAGGCTTTTGCTACCTCATTGCGCCGCGCTTCAGCGTATTGAATTCCGAGGCACGTAAACGCCTCGAGGCCCTGGTGCAGTTTTCGGACCTGGGAAGCGGATTCAATATCGCCATGAAAGACCTCGATATTCGTGGAGCAGGGAACATGCTGGGAGGGGAACAAAGCGGCTTCATCTCCGAAATTGGTTTTGAGATGTATCAAAAAATCCTCAACGAAGCCCTGCAAGAATTGAGAGAATCGGAATTCAAAGAGCTGTTCGATGAACGCACGACCGATAGTTTTCAAGCCTATGTGAACGAATGCGTTTTTGAGTCTGACTTCGAGGTGCGCTTGCCCGATACCTACGTGAACAACGTTGCCGAACGCTTGAGCCTCTACCAGGCCATGGACAACCTAAAAACCGAAGAAGAATTGGAACTTTTTCGCAAAGAGCTCATCGACCGTTTTGGTCCCTTGCCAAAGGCGGGAAAGGAACTCTTATTTTCCTTTCAATTGAGGTGGTTAGCGCAACAATTGGGCATGGAACGAGTGGTGGTCAAGTCGGGTAAATTGGTGGGGTCTTTCATTTCCAATCCCCAATCTCCGTTCTATGAAACCGAACGATTTACGGAAATCCTTCACCGCATCAATGCCCTTGGCAACGGATACCGCCTGGTGCAAAAAGACGATCGACTTCGCCTTCACATGGAACCCATCGCCCATATAAAAGATGCTTACGAGAAACTTGCGATGTTGAAAGGCGATGCTTGAGCGGTTTCTTTCCTTAAATTTAACGAAGAAAACACAACCAAATGCAAACATATCAGAACTACATTCTCGGACAATGGGTGAGCGGGCAAGGGGTAGAAACCGAACAATTTCACGCCATTACCGGGGAAAAAATTGGCGAAGTTTCCAGCGCAGGCATTGATTTTTCCGAGGTGCTGAACTATGGACGAGCCATCGGAGGGAATCCCCTGCGAAAAATGACCTTTCAAGAGCGAGGACGCATGCTCAAAGCCCTTGCGATGTATTTACTGGAGCGCAAAGAACACTATTATGCCGTAAGTGCCATGACAGGTGCCACCCGCATCGATTCTTGGATTGACATCGAAGGAGGCATTGGAAACCTCTTCGCCAACGCTTCGCTGCGCCGTCAATTTCCCGATTTACCATATTACGTGGACGGCGTTGCCGCCCCCCTTTCAAAAAACGGAACCTTTATTGGGCATCACATCATGCTTCCAAAACAAGGCGTGGCAGTACACATCAACGCNTTTAATTTTCCCATCTGGGGAATGCTGGAGAAAATCGCGGTCAATTTAATGGCCGGGGTACCCGCCGTGGTAAAACCCTCCGAATACACGAGCTTCTTAACCGAAGTGGTGGTCCGCGACATCGTTGCCTCCAACATTCTTCCCGAAGGGTCCTTGCAATTAATCGTCGGTTTAGGTAGGGGTATCCTTGACCATGTGCAAACAGAAGACGTGGTAACCTTTACGGGCTCCGCCAAAACGGGTAAAATCCTAAAAGGCCTACCGCAAATTGCCGACCGCAGCGTTTCCTTTAATTTGGAAGCAGATTCCCTCAACGCATGCATTCTCGGCGAGAAAGCGGTTCCCGGAACGGCGGAATTTGACCTGTTCATCAAAGAGGTAAGCAAGGAAATTACCGTTAAGGCAGGACAAAAATGTACGGCGGTGCGCAGGATTTTAGTGCCTGATTCCCTCATCGATGAGGTGCAATTGGCCCTCACAAAACGCTTGGCTTCGACGACCGTCGGTGATCCTTCGGTGGAAGGGGTGCGCATGGGAGCTTTGGCTACAAAATTACAGGTGGAAAGGGTACGGGAAAACGCACAAATTTTAGCAAAATCCCAGTCGATCGTATTCGGTTCCCTTGACGAGGTTTCGGTTCAAGGAGCGGATGCCAAGCGTGGCGCCTTCTTTTCGCCGGTGTTGTTCCGCAACGATCAACCCTTCGTGCAAACTGAGGTCCACGACTTAGAGTGTTTTGGGCCGGTTTCAACCTTGATGCCCTACCGAACCATGGATGAAGCGATTACCTTGGCGCGCATGGGCAAGGGCTCGTTGGTATCGTCTATTGTAACCCCCGACGATTCAGAAGCCTTGGATTATGTGTTGGGCGCTGGTAGTATGCACGGACGGGTTTTGGTCCTCAACGAACGCTGCGCCAAGGAGAGCACGGGCCATGGTTCGCCCATGCCTTTACTTACCCATGGAGGCCCTGGACGAGCGGGTGGTGGTGAAGAAATGGGAGGTAAGCGAGGCGTGTTACACTACATGCAGCGCACCGCTATTCAAGGACATCCTTCCACCATTACTAGAATCACTCAACAGTTTCAAGTGGGGGCGGATATGCCCGAAGCGAACCCGCATGTGTTTAGAAAACATTTCGAGGAGTTGATTATCGGGGAAACGGTGTTCACCCATAAACATACGGTCACCGATGCCGACATTGTGAATTTCGCCAACGTTTCTGGGGATAATTTCTATGCGCACATGGATGCCACCTCGTTGGAAGGAACGATTTTCGAGCGCCGCGTAGCGCACGGGTATTTTGTGCTATCCAAAGCAGCAGGACTTTTCGTGGATCCTAAAAAAGGGCCGGTGTTGTTGAACTACGGATTGGATGAGGCGCGGTTTACCAAACCGGTTTACCCGGGTGCGACGCTGGGAGTGCGTTTTACCGTGAAAGAAAAAATCGATCAAGAAAAACGCAGCGAGGACGACATTGCGAAAGGAATTGTAAAATTCTTGGTGGATGTGTACGATGAAACGGGAGAAACCGTAGCATTGGCTACGATCTTAACAATGGTGCGCAAATTGGATCAGCACGCCTAATTTTCTTCCCGCGTCAGTGGTTAATCACGGTTCCTATTCCGTAACAAAGTAGCATCCGCGGAGGGGAAAGCAATTGCTTTGACCAGCGCTTAAAATGGTCTGTGATTTCTGTGCTTTCCTCAGAAAAAAACTCGGTCTCTTGGTCACTTAAGTTATCATTCCAAAAGGAAAAATCCATGACTTGCAATGATCTTGGAGTCTTAGTTTCCCAAACCAATATTTTATTCACGCTAAATTCTGGATACTTTTGGGGGTCCTTGAAGGTGGTATCCAACCGTTGGTGGTGCTCATCGTAGTATTGCAACGTATATGGTGCTTGGTCCTCCGATGGATCTAAGGCAAAAACCGTATCAATGGAAACAACTCGTTTTAAAAACTTTCCTACATTGTGTGAAAAATTTCCGAACAACACCAATTGAGGTTCCTCTACTTCAACCCATATGTATTTGGTTTTAGTGAGCTTAACCAGGTTTTCTCCTGGATTGGCTCGTTCCCAAGCCCTTTTTAGCTCAAGATAACCAGAAGAATCTCCGTGATCTAAATTCATAACCCAATCGCCCAGTTCCCAATATTTTGCAACGCTATCCCCATCCCAATAATAATGTTGAACGTTCAGTGCAGAATCAATCCATTGTTGAAACGTTTGTTGTGTTTTGACGGGTAACCATTGTTCAAAATCTTGGTCCATAATGTATAGAAAATCCCCTGTCTCTTGCACAACATACCGAACCTTTCCGCTCGCTCGTTCGCTTTCGTATTGCATCGCCTCGGGAAATATTAATGGGGGATATTTGACCTTGGGGCGCTCTGGGTTCAAAATTTCAATTCCTTTTAAATCAATATATTTTTTCGAGGAATAATCCCTGTTTTGGGGGTTGGTTTGCTCTTGTTGAGCCATTTTCATCCATTGTTTCGTTTTTTCTTTGGAAATCTTAATTGGAATCAAAGCATTATCCCTATTTACAAAATCCATGAATTTTGCAAGGTCCAACTCGTAGGCACACAGATCTCCTGTTGAACGGTGCTGAATAAAATGTATGACCCCTTGATTGTAAACCCCGTCTTCCAAGATCAGCCGATCGGTGCCTCTTAAGGAATAAAAATGCTTTAACTCTTTCTCCACGGCCCATTTTCCTTCCGAATTTTGCCACATCCTTTTAAAATTGACCGAATCACTGCTGTGGAGCTCGAGAATTTCTTGAACCACCCCTTCACTGTATCGAAAATCGTCCGAATTCTCTCCCAAGGGGGCGGTGTAGATAGTGTCTCTGTTTTTAAGCGCCTCTATCCATTGCTCATAAGCAATTGGCGCTCTTAAAACATACGACATCGTGCTGTCATGAATAAAAAAAAGGGATTGAATCTCGTTAAATTCAATGAGAAAGTTGGTGTCCAATGAAGGTAAGAATTCATCGTCTTGAGAAATCAACGGATAGAACGAGCGGTTATCCGGAGCAAGATCATGCAGCTTCCAAACATTCGCCTCTAGAATATTCATGAGGCTCCCCGGAATTTTTTCATCGAAAAACCATTTGTTTTCCGAAACATTATCAATCCGATAAAAATTCTGTCCAAAGGCTGTATAAAGGAACACCGAAAAAATACCTGCCCATGCCGCGATTTTCACTTTAGCTTTTTCTTTAACTAAAGGTTAACCTCATGAATTGGTTACAACTTACTGCCAAAACTCCCAACTCTTGAGCGCTTGTGCGTGGAGCATCGGAAGTCCATTTAATACCGAAGCTCCTTGAAGCCGCGCTTTATGCAGCAAGTTGGTTTCTTCGGGATTGTAGATTAAATCCACCACCAAGTGACGTTCACTTATTCCCTTGAGATCTTTGAGTGGGCAAGCGTCTGAGTGCGGGTACATACCCACCGGAGTGCAATTAACGATGAGTTTACAAGCCGACAGCATCGCCTCATTGACGACTTCGTAAGAAAACACATTAGGACCGGTGCCATTCCTACTAACATAATTAACCTGAATTCCAAGGGATTTTAAAACATGGGCGACAGCCTTAGAACTTCCCCCAGTTCCCAATAGTAGCGCGCGTTCGTGTTCGAAGGTTAAAAAAGGTTTGATGGACTGGTGAAATCCGTGGGCATCGGTATTATGGCCCAGGGCCTTACCCTCTCGGAAGGCGATAGTATTAACGGCGCCAATCGCGCGTGCTTCGGGAGTGAGTTCCTCCAAATAGGCAAGGATGCTTTCCTTGTAAGGAACGGTAACATTCAGTCCTTGGAAGCTTCCATCCAAGAAAGGGCGGACTTCCTTGATAGAGACTAATTCAAGCAGATGATATTCGGCATCGATAGCATTGGATTGAAAATAATCTTTGAAAAAAGCAGGAGAAAAACTGTGTTGAAGGGATTTCCCCAAGAGACCGTATTTTTTCATAGGATTATCGCGGTTGTCTTATCCTCGTTTTAGGACAATTTGTGTTTACTTGACAAAGGACTCCTTAATTTTCTTAGTGAAAAACGCTATTGAGCCTATATACANACAAAAATAAAGGAATCCGTCGATTAGATACTTTTGCTTTCGTATTTTTACGAAAAAAAATTATGAAGCCAATCTACTCCTTTTTATTCTGCCTTTCATGGATGTTCTCGGCCATTCACGCTCAAAACAATCGGAGCATTTTACTGGAATGGGAAAAGATGTCAAAAGAAAACTTGCCGAGCATTCAAACGCCTCGAATTCAAGCCAACAACGCCGGATATTTTTCCCTTAATACCCAAGGTTTGATTGATGCTTTTCAAGGAATCACTTATCGCGAAGGACAACGA
>JGI25922J50271_10000310_pt1 | contig 14483 bp, 13 predicted proteins | sample LauGreSu1BDMLBDD_2_FD_50271 | JGI IMG/M metagenome (IMG submission 50271) | reverse complement strand
TACTCTTGCATGAGGCAATCGGACACGGACTTGAGGGCGACTTCAATCGTAAGGGCTCCTCAGCCTTCTCGGGCCGAATCGGTGAGCGCGTAGCCGCCAAGGGTGTAACAGTGGTTGATGACGGTACCTTAAGCGGTCGACGTGGCTCCCTCAATATGGATGACGAAGGTACGCCCACACAATGCACCACACTGATCGAAGATGGGATGCTCAAAGGCTACATTCAGGATAGTTTAAATGCGCGTCTGATGAAGATGCCCTTGACTGGGAATGGCCGACGCGAAAGCTTCGCCTCCCTCCCCCTACCCCGAATGACGAATACATATATGCTGGCTGGCCAATACGACCCCCAAGAAATTGTGGCGAGCATTGATCGTGGTTTATACGCAGTGAACTTTGGCGGCGGTCAGGTTGATATTACAAGCGGTAAATTTGTGTTCTCTGCCTCAGTCGCATATTGGGTAGAAAACGGTAAGATTCAATATCCGGTGAAAGGTGCAACCATCATCGGCAATGGCCCTGAATCTCTCAAGCAGGTCACTATGATTGGCAACGACTTACGTTTAGATAGTGGGGTTGGCGTATGCGGTAAAGAAGGTCAGAGTGTGCCTGTTGGAGTTGGTCAGCCCACCTTACGAATTGATCAAATGACTGTAGGTGGAACCGCCTAAAAAGGCAGTCTTTGTAATCAGGCTTTAGAATAGAAGCCATGAGCACTAAACCCCAAAACCCTCAAGAAAGCTGGTACGCGAGTATCGATAAGACCTCTGCGACCGATGACCAACGCGTAGGTAATATTACGGTTCTGCCTCCGCCAGAGCATTTAATTCGGTTTTTTCCTATTTCTGGCACGCCAACGGAGAAGTTAATCGGTCGTACCCGCGAGAAAATCCGCAATCTTATCCATGGCAAAGATGATCGTTTATTGGTCATCATCGGCCCCTGCTCCATTCATGATCCAGCAGCTGCAGTTGAATATTGTCAGCGTCTCCTAAAAGAACGTAGCCGCCTGAGCGCGGATCTTGAAATCGTGATGCGTGTCTATTTTGAAAAGCCACGTACTACGGTAGGTTGGAAGGGTTTAATCAACGACCCCTACCTTGATGAAAGTTTTAAGATCGAAGAAGGTTTGCGTATTGCACGCCAGGTGCTAATGGAAATTAATCGTCTCGGCATGCCAGCGGGTAGTGAGTTCCTCGATGTAATTTCCCCCCAATACATCGCTGATCTAATCTCATGGGGTGCAATTGGTGCGCGCACCACCGAAAGCCAGGTTCACCGAGAGCTAAGCTCTGGCCTGTCTGCGCCGATTGGATTTAAAAATGGTACGGATGGCAATATTAAGATAGCGACAGACGCCATTCAGGCGGCGCATCGACCACACCACTTCCTTTCAGTGCACAAAAATGGTCAAGTTGCCATTGTAGAAACTAAGGGCAATAAAGACTGCCACGTAATTTTGCGGGGCGGCAAAGAACCAAACTATGAAGCGAAGTATGTGCAAGCTGCTTGTGCTGAACTAGAAGCCGCCAAACTTCCAGCGCGATTGATGATTGATTTATCGCATGCAAACTCAAGCAAGCAACATCAACGACAAATTGATGTGGCCAATGATATTGCCGAGCAAATTGAGAGTGGATCAAAACATATTTTTGGGGTCATGATTGAAAGTCATCTCCATTCAGGTGCACAGAAATTTACACCCGGCAAAGATGATCCCAAGGCTCTAGAGTACGGCAAGAGTATTACGGATGCTTGTATTAATTGGGATGACTCTGTACAAGTTCTTGAACGATTGGCGGAGGCTGTTCGTAAACGCCGACGCGCGTAAGTACCCAAGTGATACGCGGACCCTGGTCCGCGTTTTTATTTCTACTAAGTCTCGTCGACCTTATTTTGGTTTTTCCACAAAACATCATGGCCACCAGCAGCACGATTGAGTACGCGAGCCAGCACAAAGAGAAGGTCCGATAGTCGGTTGACATATTGACGAGGAGAATCATGAATGGGATCAGCCCAACCCAGTTTCACAATCGAGCGTTCAGCACGACGGCACACTGTTCGACAAATGTGTGCTTGAGCGGCAGCGCGAGTACCGCCTGGCAAAATAAATTCTTTCAGGGGAGGCAGGCTGGCGTTGTACTGATTCAGCCAGACATCTAATTGCTCTACCTGTTCGGTCTTGAGTAAAGTGTAGTTAGGGATACAAAGTTCGCCGCCCAAATCAAATAAATCATGCTGAACCCGCAGCAGAAGATTTCGTAGATCGTTCGCAATTGAGTCGGGAAACTCTTCGGTCATCAAGACCCCAATCTGAGAGTTGAGCTCATCCACATCGCCCATGGCGCAGATCCGCAAATGATCCTTTTCAACCCGGCTACCATCACCTAAACCGGTCATCCCGGCATCGCCGGTTCGCGTCGCTATTTTTGAAAGTCTATTTCCCATGCACTGATTATAGGTAAGTGGCTAAAATAGACCGATGAATGCCCCCCACACCGCCGCAGAAATCCTTACTATCCAAGAAAAACAGGCGCTTTTAGTCTCGGCCCTTAGCCCTATCCTGGCAGAAGATGCTCTCCTATGGCAGCCAGAGGACACTATTCCCTATGAGTGCGATGGTTTAGCAGCCTACCGAAAAATGCCTCTGGCAGTTGCTCTCCCAGAGACTGAGGATCAGGTTGTGCGTATTCTTAAGGCTTGCCATGCCATGCAAATTCCCATTGTTCCAAGAGGATCTGGGACAGGTTTATCGGGAGGCGCGATGCCGATCGAGCAAGGTCTCGTTCTTTCCTTGGCCAAGTTTAAAAAGATTACGAAGATTGATCCGTTCACACGAACCGCTGTTGTGCAACCGGGTGTGCGCAATCTAGCAATCTCTGAAGCGGTGGCCAAGCATGGCTTGTACTACGCGCCAGACCCATCCTCCCAAATTGCTTGCTCGATTGGTGGCAACGTTAACGAGAACTCGGGCGGTGTTCATTGCCTAAAGTATGGGCTCACACTTCACAATGTATTAAGAGTACGCGCTGTATTAATGAATGGCGACGTCGTTGAATTTGGTGGTATGGCCCCTGATGCGCCTGGACTCGACCTGCTTGCGGTACTAATTGGTAGCGAGGGAATGCTGGGTATTGTTACCGAGATTACAGTAAAGCTCGTCCCTAAGCCCAAATTAGCTCGGGTCATTATGGCGAGTTTTAACGACATAGAAAAGGGTGGTAACGCGGTCGCAGCCATTATTGCGGCCGGCATCATCCCAGCAGGTCTTGAAATGATGGATCGGGCTACCACTCGTGCTGTAGAAGAATTTGTGCATGCGGGTTATGACCTCGATGCTGAAGCTATATTGTTATGCGAATCAGACGGCACCCCCGAAGAGGTTGAGGAGGAGATTGCGCGCATGAATGCTGTGCTTGAACAGCAAGGAGCAAGCCGTATCCAGGTCTCACAAAATGAGGTAGAGAGATTACGCTTCTGGAGCGGTCGTAAAAATGCCTTCCCAGCTGCCGGTCGAATTGCGGCAGATTATTACTGCATGGATGGCACGATCCCTAGACGACACATTGCGACCTTATTGCGTCGCATTAAGGGTATGGAAGAAAAATATCGCTTAGGCTGTTTAAATGTATTTCATGCAGGCGATGGAAATATGCATCCCCTAATTCTGTTTAATGGCGCCGATCCTGATGAATGGCATCGTGCTGAAGAATTTGGTACCGAGATTCTAGAGGCCTGTGTTGAGTTAGGTGGCACGATTACCGGAGAGCATGGGGTTGGTATTGAGAAGATTAATTCGATGTGCGTGCAATTTGGTGAGCAAGAGCGTGAACTCTTTTGGGGCGTTAAAGCAGCATTTGATCCAGATCGCTTACTAAACCCCGACAAAGCAATCCCAACACTCAACCGCTGTGCCGAATACGGCAGAATGCGGATTAGTGGTGGCGCTCTGCCTCACCCAGAGTTGGAGCGCTTCTAAGTATGAGTGAAGCAATTCTTTCGCAGTTTCGGGAACAGATTATCGAGGCAGGTAAACATAACAAAGCCTTATCGATCGAAGGTGGCGCTAGCAAGGATTGGTTTGGCAATCCAAAACTCCCGCAAACCTTAAGCACCAAACCTTATCAAGGAATCTTGGATTACCAACCGGAGGAGTTAGTCATCACGGCATGTGCAGGCACTCCAATTGCTGAAATTGAAGCGGCGCTCTCTGAAAAAAATCAGATGCTTCCCTTTGAACCACCCCACTTTGGACAGACAGCTACTTTTGGCGGAGTAATCGCGGCAGGACTTGCTGGTCCCGCTCGCATCAGTGCTGGCAACTTAAGAGATTTTGTCTTGGGCACTCGCCTCATGGACGGTCGCGGTGAAGATCTTTCCTTTGGTGGCAAGGTCATGAAAAACGTTGCTGGCTATGATGTCTCACGCCTCTTGCCAGGATCGCTAGGTACTCTTGCTCTGCTACTTGAGGCGTCTGTCAAGGTACTACCAAAGCCCGCTGCGACAGCGAGTTTACGTTGCACCATCACACAAGATCGCGCATTACGTATTCTGAATGAATGGGCTGGACAACCACTCCCCCTTAATGCAAGTGCATGGATTGGCAAGACCAATGAAGAGGGTCAGCTGACGGTTCGCTTAGCAGGTGCTAATGCTGCAGTTGCTACCGCAAGCAAAATGATGGTGGCGGAACTAAGCGCCACATTGATGGACTTTACGGATGCAGTTACTTTCTGGAATGAATTGCGTGAGCAAGCCCATGTTTGGTTCAAGGAGCTTGCTCCGGGCAACGCGCTCTGGCGATTATCTTTACCAGCANACTGTCCTTCCATCCCAATGCCAATCGGTTTTAATCCGACTAGCATTATGGAGTGGCATGGTCAACAACGTTGGTTTCAGGGGCCAGCNAATCAAAGCATTTCGAACACTCTGATAGCGCTTGCTCAAGAACATGGTGGACATGCCAGTTGTTTTAGAAATAATGGTTCTGAACAGTTTGAACGTTTCACCTCTTTGCAATCAAACCCTCTTACTGCTGGTCTAGAGCTTGTGCAAAAACGCTTGCGCCACTCCTTTGATCCATTTGGAGTNTTTACGACAGGTCGCCTACCTTAATTATGGAAACTAAATTAGCACCACAATTTATCAATACCGCAGATGGTATTGAAGCAAAGCGTATCTTAGGGAAGTGCGTACATTGTGGCTTTTGTACTGCAACATGTCCAACCTATCAGTTATTAGGTGATGAGTTGGATGGTCCACGTGGTCGNATTTACCTCATTAAACAAATTGCTGAGGGTCAGTTGCCGACCGAGAAGACCCGCGGACACCTAGATCGCTGCCTTACTTGCCGCAATTGTGAAAGCACGTGCCCTAGCGGCGTCGAGTATGGCAAGCTCGTGGATATCGGACGCAAATGGGCTGAAGAGAAAACCGCACCGCGCCCATCTTCAGAGCGAATAACCCGCTGGCTGTTAAAAGAGGGTTTAACAAGTCCAACGCTCTTTAACACGGCAATGGCCGTGGGTCGCGTAGTACGACCACTTATGCCTGCTGCGCTTCAGAGAAAAATACCGCAGGGCTTACCTGCAGGACAGCGCCCACAGCGCCACCATGCACGCAAGATGTTGATCCTTGAGGGCTGTGTTCAACCGGGCATGCTACCCAACATCAATCANGCCACCGTTCGGGTCTTAGATGCATTGGGTATTGAGCTAATCAGCAGTAGTAAAGNAGGATGCTGTGGTGCNCTGCGCTATCACCTCAACGACCAAGATGGCGGGCTTACCGATGCCAAACGCAATATTGACGCTTGGTGGCCATCTATTGAGAATGGCAAAGACTCAGTAGAGGCGATTGTGATGAATGCCTCCGGCTGCGGCGTGATGGTGAAAGACTATGGGCATTTATTACACGATGATCCGCTCTACGCAAGCAAAGCAAAGAGAGTTTCTGAGCTTTGTAAAGATCTATCAGAAATCATGCCGCAATTTCAGGAAAAGTTGATTCAGAAAATTGGGCAAGATAAGAAAGCGGGGGTTGTCTATCACCCACCATGCACCTTACAGCATGGTCAACAAATTAGGGGTAAGGTTGAAGGTCTTCTAGAAAGTCTGGGTATCGGTGTGAATGTATGTGCCGATAGTCATTTATGTTGTGGCTCAGCAGGCACCTACTCGGTANTACAACCAAAACTCTCTGAGCAATTACGTATCCAAAAGATTCAGAATCTAGAAACTGCCTGCGCGAGCTCTGGTGCTAAGACAGTAGTATCCGGTAATGTGGGCTGCATCAGCCATCTTCATCAAGACCACCTACCGGTTCGTCATTGGGTTGAGATCATCGATCAACTTCTAGCTAAAACATAATGGGGCGCATTACTAACCAATTGATGGCAATTCAGTATCGTATTGATGCTGCTGCCGAGGAATATGGTCGTGACCCAGAGACCATACAACTAATTGCTGTTAGCAAAACCTTTCCGAGTGCAGCTATCGAAGAAGCGATGCATGCAGGACAAAGAGCGTTTGGTGAGAACTACGTTCAAGAGGCCGTTGATAAAATTAAGCAGCTTGATAAATTACGCCCCTGGCTTGAATGGCATTTCATTGGCCCGCTTCAAAGCAATAAAACGGCTGAGATTGCAGAGCACTTTGATTGGATGCACACCATTGACCGCCTGAAGATTGCTGAACGTCTTTCTGTTCAGCGTGAGCCGCATGCTCGTCTTGGCCCCCTTCAGGTCTGTGTGCAAGTAAATATTAGCGGGGAAGAAAGTAAATCCGGCGTTCATCCCTCTGAAGCGCTTGCACTGTGTGAGCAAATTGCGCCATTACGCGGTCTTACCTTGCGTGGACTAATGGCAATACCAGAGCCCACCCAGAATCCCAATGAACAACGTAAATCGTTTGCAGCAGTTCGGGAACTTTTTGAGTCTATTCGTATGCAAAAAGAAATGACTGCTGGTTTTCATAACTTCGATACCCTATCTATGGGCATGTCGGAAGATCTGGAGGCGGCTATTGCTGAGGGCGCTACGATGATACGGGTGGGGAGCGCTATTTTTGGACAACGTCCGCCTAGCGCTAAGATAGAGGCATGACAAGATCTAATCACATGAATACCCTTTTTATTGGGGGCGGCAATATGGGTCGAGCCCTTATTGGCGGCCTTCTAAAAAAAGGATTTGATCCTAAATCTATATCCACTGTTGAGACCGACCCTCAAACTGCAGCACATCTTACCCATGACTTCTCCATTCATGTTTTATCGACTCTAATGAATGCGCAAGAGCAATTAAANGCAGCACACGTTGTGATCGTTGCGGTAAAGCCCCAAGACTTCAAGTCTATCGCTTTTGAGTTAGCCCACCTTATCAAAAATTGTTCAGGTGAGCGTCCTCTTATTCTNAGTATTGCAGCAGGTATTCCGACTGCCAGTATGGCCCACTGGTTGCACTATGAGTGCTGCGTTCGTGCAATGCCCAATACACCTGCCCTGATTAATCAGGGTATGACTGGCTTATTTGCGCCAGCAACTGTGAGTGAGGCACAACGCAAGCATGCTGAAACTATTTGTTCATCCGTTGGCAAAACAGTATGGATTCATGATGAGTCTTTGATGGATGCGGTTACTGCAGTTTCGGGAAGNGGGCCTGCGTATGTGTTTGCATTTTTAGAGGCTCTGCAGTCTGGTGGTGAACGTATGGGGCTACCTACTGACACGGCTCGGCTATTAGCCTACCAAACCGTAGTTGGCGCAGCCGCCCTGGCGATGCAGTCGAGTGATTCTCCGTCTACTTTGCGTCAGAAAGTGACCTCTAANGGGGGTACCACGGCAGCAGCCCTAGATGTTTTACATGAAAAACAGTGGCAAGGTATTTTGGAAGAAGCCCTTGCTGCAGCCAAAGAGCGTGGAGTACAAATGGCTAAAGAGCTGGGTGGCTCTTAATCAATTGCCTACTCCAATAGCAAGCCCAAAAAGATTCCTAAAAATAAACTGGCTCCCAGCCAATTATTGTGCAAGAAAGCCTTGAAGCAGGCATCACGCTTACGGCTTGAAATCAAACGCAGCTCATAGATTGCGCACCCCAGAGCANCGATCCAGCCAAGATAGAACCATTTGCTAAGCCCAACTAACTCAGCGACCCAAATTTGAGAAGCAAACAATATGCCGTAACAAATTGTGATTGCAGTGACATCAAATCGCCCAAATGTAATGGCGGAGGTTTTTAATCCGAGGCGAATATCGTCATCACGATCAACCATTGCGTAAGCCGTATCGTAGGCAATGGCCCAAAAGATATTACCAATCAACAAAATCCAAGCTTCGATGGGGATCATATTTTGAATAGCCGCATATGCCATGGGTATCCCAAAACCAAAGGCAACTCCTAATACTGCTTGCGGTATCGAAAAAAATCGTTTTGTAAATGGGTAGATGCCAGCAATGATCACAGCAAAAACGGATAACTGTTTTGTGAGTATATTTAAAGGTTGTATCAACAGAAAAGAAACCAGTGCAAGGCCTATCGCAATCAATACAGCCTCTTTTTTGCTGATCTTGCCACTGGTTAGAGGACGTTCTTTGGTTCGTAATACATGCTTATCAAAATCTCGATCTGCATAATCATTGATTGCGCATCCAGCACTTCGCATTAGTACGGTACCCACACAAAAGATAAGTAGCATTGAAAGAGTGGGCCACCCATCGCTAGCCAGAAATAAGCCCCAGAGAGTTGGCCATAGCAGTAACAAAATGCCGATGGGCTTATCTAAGCGCACCAGCGCGATGAAGGACTGCAAACGCTCGGGAATCAGAGCAGCCTCGCTCCAGGAAGATCGCAAGCCCGAATCGTGCGTGCTAAAGCTTTCATCGCCTCTATTCGGGGGTAGCCCTTGCGCCACACTAAACTCACGCGTCGAGTGGGTTCAGGGTCATTAAACGGAATATAAATAATTAAGCCGTCTCGATCATTGGGATTGATCACCGAGGTACGAGGCAATACGGTTATGCCAATACCACCTGCTACCATTTGGCGAATGGTCTCTAAGGAAGAGCCCTCAAAGCTGCGATGCTCACCTAATGTAAGGCCGGAACCAAAACGGTTTAACTCTGGGCAAACCCCCAAGACGTGATCTCTAAAACAATGGCCTGCGCCCAGCAATAAGGTGTTTTGCTCTTTGAGCTCTTTTTGGCCAATGGTGGGACGATCTGACCACTCATGTCCCTTGGGAATGGCTACTAAAAAGGGTTCCTCATACAGATCCAGAAAATCTAATCCAGCGCTCGGAAATGGGTCGGCTAAGATGGCGCAATCCAACTCACCTTGGCGCAGCATCTCAATTAAGCGTACGGTAAAGTTCTCTTCCAAAAATAGAGGGGCCTTTGGTAAGGTATCGCGTGCAACCCGAACTAAGCTTGGAAGTAAATAAGGAGCAACGGTATAAATAGCCCCTAAGCGTAATGGTCCGGACAAGGGGTCTTGCCCATGTTTGGCCAAGTGCTTTAGAGCGTTAGCTTCTTCTAATACGCGTTGGGCTTGCTGAATAATGACCGCGCCGAGAGTGGTAAGAGCAACATCAGAACTAGTACGCTCAAAAATTTGGGTCTGCAGCTCTTCTTCAAGCTTCTTAATAGCAACCGACAAGGTTGGTTGAGAAACATGACAGGCCTCGGCAGCCCGTCCAAAATGGCGCTCCCTAGCAACGGCAACGATATAACGGAGTTCGGTTAAGGTCATAGTGCAATTATCAAGCCTTTAGAAATTCTGTGCGTGATCCGACCCAACGGCCTAAATGGGCCTGCACTAGATCAGGGTGCTGTATTAACAAACGATCAGCCAGATCTTGGGCAATCTTAATTAACCATGCATCCCGCTGCAGGTCAACAAAACGTAGCATCGCCTCACCGGATTGCTTCGCGCCCAGGAGTTCACCAGGCCCTCGCAAAGCCAAATCCCGCTCTGCGATTACAAATCCATCAGAAACCTCTCGCAGGGTCTGTAAGCGCTCTTTGGCGGCCAAGGATAAGGGCTCTGAATACATCAATATGCAGGTTGACTCGGCAGATCCCCTCCCTACTCGTCCCCGCAACTGATGAATCTGGGCATAGCCAAAACGCTCCGCATGCTCAATAACCATCAAAGCGGCATTGGGTACATCAACCCCAACTTCAATCACCGTGGTGGAAACCAAGACCTTGGTATTACCAGACTTGAAGTTTGCCATGATGGCTGCCTTCTCCTCTGCCTTTAAGCGTCCATGAATCAATCCAACTGGGTAGTTGCCAAGGACACTGGATAACTCTGCATGACTATCAACCGCCGTTTGCAATTGCAAGGCCTCCGACTCCTCAATCAAGGGACAGACCCAATAGGCTTGCAAGCCTTTTTGGAGCCACTGCTCAAGCCCGGTAATAACTTCTTGACGTCTCCCATCTTTCACCAGCTTGGTTGTGATTGGCTGTCGCCCTGGAGGAAGCTCATCAATCACGGATACATCGAGATCGGCGTAATAGGTCATCGCCAAAGTACGCGGTATGGGCGTAGCAGACATCATGAGTTGATGGCAGTAGTAGGTTACTGAGCCAATCCGCTGAGAGATTTCTAGACGTTGACGTACACCAAAGCGATGTTGTTCATCAATGACCGCCAGACCCAACGCAGCAAAATGTACCGCATCCTGAATTAAGGCATGTGTCCCCACCACAATTTGCGCTTGACCAGATTCAATTAAATCTTGGGCTTGTTTCTTTTCCTTAGCCTTCATGCCCCCCGCTAACCAAATCACTGAAACGCCCAAGGGTTCAAACCATTCCTTAAACTTCAAATAATGTTGCTCGGCCAAAATTTCGGTGGGCGCCATAATGGCAACCTGATAAGAGCGCTCTACCATTTGTGCGCTTGCCAAAGCAGCTACGATCGTTTTGCCACTTCCTACATCACCCTGCAATAAACGATTCATGGGAAAACTTGCCTGCAAATCATTACTAATTTGTGCCCATACCTTGTTCTGAGCAGCGGTCAATTCAAAAGGAAGTGCCTCGTGTAATTGGTGCGTGAGTGATTTTGTTTTTACTGGAGACAAGGATCTTGCTGGCTGATCGGTCAATATCGAAGGAGGGGATGCGCGGCCCTTGCGTATTTCATGAGCTTGCTTAAGTGATATTTGTTGAGCGAGCAACTCTTCGAGCTGTACTCTGCGCCAAGCGGGATGCGTTCGCTCCATTAATGCATTCGTATCAGCATCTGCAGGCGGTTGATGTAAATACATCACTGCATCCCGAAGACTAAATTGCATCGCCGCCTTCTCGGCACTAACTAAGATTGAAGGGGGAAGAATTTCAGCTAGAACCGTTTGCATACTAGGGTGATCTAAGGCTCCTAAAACTGCTTTACGAATAGCTGCTTGACTAATGCCTGCAGAGACTGAATAAACTGGGCTTAAGCTCTTTGGCAAGGGCGCATTTGCCGGCACTGCTCGTACAGTAGGATGCACCATCTCCGCGCCCAAATAACCATCCCGAATCTCTCCACGAACGCGTAAGTGAGCTCCGACTGCCATTTGCTTTTGCTGACTCGGATAAAAATTAAGCCAACGAAGATTTAGCTCAGAATGATCATCCTCAATGGTGACCACCAACTGTCGACGAGGCCGATACAGAACTTGACTACGAATCACCACCCCTTGAGTTTGTACCGCACCCTCACCCGACTGAGCCATGGCTTCTGCAATAGTCCAAAGCTGGGTTTCATCCTCATAGCGCATGGGGAGATGCAAAGCCAAAGCGGCAGGAGTCCCCAACCCAATCTTTTCAAGGAGGGCTTGAGACCCTATCCGAGTCGGTGTTTTGCTTAATTTTGGCAAGGGCTTTGTGCTCATGGTTAGAATCCCAACACCGATGGTAATACCATGCAACTATCTGACTTCAATTACGACCTTCCCCCTGAGCTAATTGCTCAGCACCCATTAGCCGAACGCTCTGCCAGCCGGCTCTTAGAGCTTGCGCATACTGCGGACGGAAAACCTCTATGCCTTGATCGTTCATTTAGCGATATTGTGCAATTAATTAATGAGAACGATCTTCTAGTCTTTAACGATACCCGAGTAATCCCAGCTCGCCTGTTTGGACAAAAAGAAACTGGGGGTCAGGTTGAACTTTTAATTGAACGCATTACAGGCCCTAATCAGGCCCTCGCCCAGATTCGGGCTTCAAAGGTTCCAAAGCCGGGCGGTCAAATTATGCTGCGCTCTCGGTCACATGAGACTGGCTCAGACAATACGCCAATCACAATCACTGTTTTAGGTCGAGCTAATCTTGGGGGGAGTAATGATTTTTATGAAATCACTTTCCCAGAAAATGCGATGTCAGTACTCGAGGCATATGGTGAGTTACCCCTCCCACCTTATATTGACCACACTCCGGATAGCGATGACGCCAAACGTTATCAAACGGTCATGGCTAAAAATCCGGGAGCAGTTGCCGCTCCAACAGCGGGGCTTCATTTTGATGAAAGTATTTTGACAAGCCTTAGAGAACGCGGTGTTCGGCAGGCTGCAATTACCTTGCATGTTGGCGCAGGCACCTTTACACCAGTGCGACACGAAGACCTCTCTTTGCACCAAATGCATTATGAGTGGTATTCCATTCCAGATGAAACGCTACAAGCGATTCAAGAAACAAAAAAAGGGGGCGGCAGGGTCATTGCGGTGGGCACAACTAGTATTCGTACCATAGAAAGCTATGCCATCACTCAACGATTAGAGGGCGAGACCAATCTCTTTATTACGCCCGGCTTTCAATTCCAGATCGTTGATGCGCTCATCACCAACTTTCATTTACCAAAATCAACCCTGTTGATGCTGGTTAGCGCCTTTGCAGGAGTAGAGGCAATTCACCAGGCTTATCAACACGCTATTCAAAAGCGATATCGATTCTTTAGCTATGGTGATGCGATGTATCTACGGCGAACCTGAGACAATAGTTGCATGAAAGCGCTTGAGTTCGCCCCCTTAAACAAGATCAAGACAGTCATGCGCGTCTGGGTCTCATGCGCCTCCCCCACGGGGAAGTGCAAACACCTATTTTTATGCCGGTTGGCACCTATGGGACTGTTAAAGCAGTCACCCCGCGCGACCTAGTAGACATGCAGGCCCAAATTATTTTAGGCAACACCTTTCATCTTTGGTTACGCCCAGGATTAGATGTGATTCGTAAGCATGGTGGTTTGCATCGCTTCATGGCTTGGCAAAAGCCCATTCTGACCGACTCTGGTGGCTTTCAAGTCTTTAGTTTAGGCGCCCTACGTAAAATTAGTGAAGAAGGTGTGACCTTCTCATCGCCGATCAATGGCGATAAGTTATTTATGTCGCCTGAGGTATCGATGGAAATCCAAGCAACCCTCAATAGCGATATTGCCATGCAATTTGATGAATGCACGCCTTACGAATCCCACGGCAAACCCACCTCAGAAGAAACTGCTCGCCAATCGCTTGAGTTGTCTTTGCGTTGGGGTGAGCGCTCCCTAAAACGTTTTCGGGAACTAAATACCGGTAATGCCCTATTTGGAATTGTGCAAGGCGGTATGTATGAATCTTTGCGTGAGCATTCTCTAGCCGGTGTTGCCGAACAAGGATTTGATGGCATTGCCATTGGCGGACTCTCCGTAGGCGAGCCCAAGCCAGAGTTTGAGCGAATACTGGCTCACACTGGTCCACGCCTCCCGGCCCATCTACCCCATTATTTAATGGGCGTTGGCACCCCCGAAGATCTAGTGATGGGGGTCAGCATGGGCATTGACATGTTTGACTGTGTGATGCCTACTCGCAATGCTCGCAATGGCTGGTTGTTTACCCGTTTTGGAGATCTCAAGCTTCGCAATGCAGGCTATCGCGATGATGACCGGCCAGTGGACATGCAATGCCAGTGCTATACCTGTAAAAACTTCACCCGTTCCTATTTACATCACCTGCAAAAAGCCAATGAGATTCTGGGGGCTCAACTCAATACTATTCACAACCTCCATTACTACCTAGAGCTCATGCAAGGAATACGAACAGCCTTAGCGGAGGGTATCTTTACTCCATTTAAGGCCCAATTCCATAGTCAACGGCAACGTGGCGTAGAGCCGGGGCAAGATTAGAGTTTTTTAGGGTCAAAACCAGTCAAAACCCAGGCAAATCCCATACAGTTTAGAATTGCGGCTCTAGATTGATAATTTTTTGGAGGCCCCAAGATGTTAATTAGTAATGCCTTTGCGCAAAGCGCTCCTGCTGGTGATGCTGGCGGATTAATGAGCTTTATTCCTTTAATCCTGATGTTTGTAGTGCTCTACTTCATCATGATTCGTCCCCAAATGAAGCGCCAGAAAGAAATGAAAGCATGCTAGAAGCTCTAGCTGCCGGCGATGAGGTGATTACAGTTGGCGGTATTTTGGGCAAAGTAACAGCGGTCAAAGATCAATACATCACTGTTGAGATTGT
>JGI25922J50271_10000300_pt1 | contig 14750 bp, 14 predicted proteins | sample LauGreSu1BDMLBDD_2_FD_50271 | JGI IMG/M metagenome (IMG submission 50271) | reverse complement strand
CGAAATAGCTTCGGATTGAGCCATTCTGGTCCAACGGTTTCATTGACCAAAACTAATTGTTTGATTGCATCCTTTGTATTTCTAATTCCACCTGCAGGCTTTACCCCGATACGTGTATTTGTCATCTCATAAAAATCACGGACCGCTTCAAGCATCACCAAAACAACTGGGGGAGTTGCAGCTGGGGCAACCTTTCCTGTCGANGTCTTAATGAAATCAGCTCCTGCTGCCATCGCTAAGAANGAGGCTTTGCGAACGTTGTCATATGTAACTAACTCGCCAGTTTCAAAGATNACCTTNAAGTGCGCTTTATCGCCACAAACATCCTTGATCTGAACGATCTCATTAAAGACATCGATATAACGGCCTGCCAAAAAAGCGCCNCGATCAATGACCATGTCGATTTCTGCAGCACCTGCATCGATTGCATCTTGAGTATCTTGAATCTTCACAGCCATTGATGCACGNCCAGATGGAAANGCGGTTGAAACCGCAGCCACNGGAACATGCTGCCCACCAATCAAATCTAGNTGCGTTCTGGCAACTGAAACCATGTCGTTATAGACACACACNGCACCCACACTTGGAACCGTTGAATCAGTTGGATCTGGACGNACCGCTTTGGTGCACAAAGCTTTAACTTTGCCNGGTGTATCTGCNCCNTCAAGTGTTGTTAAATCAACCATGGTGATCGCAGTTTCGATCGCCCAGCGCTTTGAGGTTGTTTTGATGCTTCGAGTCGCCAGCATCGCAGCGCGTGCTTCTGCACCTACCTGATCAACACCAGAAAGATTGTTGAGGTAGCTCTTTAGCGATGCATCTGTGCCATCAACTAAACCGTAAAAACTCACGATAACAATTCCTTAAGCGGGGGACGTAGTTGATCCAAAACTACCTGAGCAGCTGTTGAATCCTTCTCAATTGCCTCAATGTAACACTTCATCTTTGCTTCAGTACCGCTTGGGCGGATGATGATTCGCACACCACCATCAAGCCAGATTCGAACTCCATCTGTTGGTGGAAGACCATCAGTTGGTGTGGCCAAATCATCGAAAGAAATCACGGACCGGCCTGCGATCTGTTGTGGAGGATTGCTGCGCAAGCCTCCCAGAATGACACCGACCTTTGAAAGATCACTGAGACGGATTGAAATCTGCTCTGTTGCATGGAAACCATGGCGTGCCCACACCTCATTCAGCAAATCAAGAACAGTTTTTCCTTCACCAGCTAAATCAGTTGCGATCTGCGCCAGAGTAATTGCTGCAGAGATTCCATCTTTATCATTGACAGTTATTGAATCAACGGCGTAACCAAGAGCTTCTTCATAACCAAAGGTTAATTTTTCAATCTTTGCCAACCACTTAAAGCCGGTCAATGTCTCTTTGAATTCNAGGTTGTANTGNGCNGCAATNTTCTTCACAATTGANGAAGAGACNATTGAGTTTGCAAAGATNCCAGANTCGATCTTTCGNGCAATAGATTCAGCGAAAATCGCACCTAATTCATCTCCGCGAAGCATTCGCCAGCCAGTTNTTGGATCATTGACTGCNGCGGCGCATCTNTCAGCATCTGGATCATTGGCGATCACAAGATGCGCATCAAAGCTCTTGGCAGTTTCTAGCGCAAGATCAATGGCACCTGGCTCTTCTGGGTTTGGAAATGCAACCGTTGGAAAATCAGGATCGGGTGCAGCTTGTGCTTCAACAAGAATTGGAGATTGAAAGCCAGCTTTATGAAAAACCCTTTGAATGGTTTCAGTACCAACNCCATGCATCGCTGTGTACACAATTCGAAGTGAGCCAGGATTAGTTGCCAGCGAAGCGGTTCGGTCGATGTATTTCTGGATGATTTCTTCGCCTAAGACCTCCCACACCTTTCCGCGAGGTTGCGTTTTCAAAGATGTAACCGCATCAATCTTTTCTGCGATAGCTTCATCAGTTGGTGAAACTATCTGTGAACCTCGGTAATTAATTCCATCAACTCTTCCACCTAGATAAACCTTGTAACCATTATCTTGCGGCGGGTTGTGGCTTGCAGTGACCATAATGCCGACATCGCACTGCAGTTCATTGGTTGCAAAAGCTAGTACCGGTGTTGGTAGTGGACGAGGCAGCACATAAACCTTCATGCCCGCACCGCTCATAAGTTCAGCGGTCTCAAAGGTGAAATCCTCAGAGCCATAACGTGCATCGCGACCGATAACTACCGAAGTTAGGTTGCGCTCTTTCATGTAAGCGACGATTCCTGCCGCTGCACGACCAACAACTGCGCGATTCATTCCGGATGGTCCAGGTCTAATTGGTCCGCGTAATCCCGCGGTACCAAACTGCAAAAAGCCGTTAAAGGATGCGCGCAGTTCAACTTCATTGCCGGCATCTAGCCATTGTTGCAATTGAGCAGCGGTCGTTAGATCTGGATCATCTGCGATCCAGGCTTTAACTTCCTGCTCTAGCGAGTGATCCATGTGCCTAGAGTAACTTCGGAATAACCCCTTTGAGAAGCGCGCCCATACGATCTGCCGCCGCCTTGCCTGCAGCAATTACCTCTTCATGGTTGAGCTTTTCGCCAGTAACTCCAGCTGCAGCGTTTGTGACCAGAGAGATTCCAAGTACTTCGGCACCTAATGCATGTGCAGCGATCGCTTCAGGAACTGTAGACATTCCTACAAGATCAGCGCCCATTGTTCGCATCATCAAGATTTCTGCAGGGGTTTCATAAGTTGGACCACGCCAGTGCACATAAACACCTTCTTGCAGCGATGAATCTTCCTTCTTAACGATCTCGCGAATTCTCTTACTGTATAGATCTGTTAGATCAACAAATGTTGCACCTGACAGAGGAGAAACCGCGGTTAAAGAGATGTGATCACGAATCAATACTGGCTGGCCAACTGAATATGCGGTGTTGATTCCGCCGCAGGCATTGGTCAAGATAACAACTTTGCAACCCGCCTTAACCGCAGTGCGCACACTGTGCACTACAGGTTCGATGCCTTTGCCTTCATAGAGATGAGTTCTTCCTAAAAAAACTAATGCGCGTAACTTCTTTCCATCGCTCTCGATCTCATAAGAGCGGACCTTGCCTGAATGTCCTTCAACTGCAGGTGCAAAAAATCCGGTGAACTCCTCAGCGTTACATTCAAAGACAGGTGTTCCAAGTGCATCAACCGCACTAACCCAACCAGATCCCATAACCAGTGCAACATCGTGATGTGCAATTCCGGTTTTTGCTGCAATCTCTTTTGCTGCTAGTTCAGCTGCAGCTAGTGGATCCTTATAAAGAAGTTCGGTCTGTGTCATGCGGCAATAATGTCACAAATTGGCGGTGTGCCGCTTCCTACCTCATGGCCTTAACTTCGGGCCATGAGTACCCAAGGTTGGCAAAGGCTTTACGAACAAAGGGCATAGATATACCAACAACATTTGTGTAATCGCCTTCAATAGATGGAATGAAGGGAGAGCTAAAACCATCNAATGTGAAACCACCGGCNACATGGAGCGGCTCTTCNGTAGCGACATAATCTGCGATCTCTTCATCGCTCATGTGATCAAAAGTCACACGTGTGGTTACTCGATCTGAGATCTCAATATCTTTAGCGGTATCGATTATGCAGTGCCCGGTGTGAAGTAATCCAGAATTGCCGCGGACCCGCTTGGCGCGCTCTGTTGCTACATCGGGAGTACCTGGTTTACCAAGGGATTGGCCATCAAACTCAAAGGTCGAATCGCAACCAATAATGATCGCGGGAAAATCAATCTGCTCGCGAACTGTGTGCGCTTTAGTGATTGCCAGTGCGATCACCATATCTGCCGGAGAAAGNGAGTTAAAAAAATCTGTCTCTTCATCTACATGGCTGACAATAATTTTTGGAGCAAGTCCAGCTGATTCCAAGAGTCGGCGACGACTANTTGATTGNGAGGCTAANACNATNGTTGTCATTATTNATCAAACCTTCTGGCTCTAAATGTGATGTGAGTTCGGTACGCGACTAACTGTATCGGTACATCTACGATAAGCCCGTGAGTAAAACCTTTCCAACGGTAGGTCTAGTTGGCTCCGCCCCTCAAGCTGGAATGTATATCTCGCCGGCGCAAGCATTGGGCGTAGAACTTCTTAATGTGGCCGATGGCAAGAGATGCGATGTCGTGACTGTCATTGATAGCTCCTTCGCTTTAAGTATCGTAAAAAGATTTGANGCAGAAGGTGTGACTGTGCGTCCATCATTTTCTGCACTTTCAGCAGCNAGNCAAAGGTTCAATGAATCAATTATTAACAACTCCACACTGTGTGTGATGGTTGCTCGTTCGCCACATGGCCAGGCAACAACATGGGCGCCTACTGAAATCATTAGAAACAATGGTCTTTGGAGCATGAGCATTACTCCTGCACCTAGATTGAATGAAACTTTGCAAGAAAAGGCCCAGCAACTAGCTCTGGATATCTCTGCCCAATTAGGGGTGGTCGGCGTCATTGCAGTTGAAATTTCCGTAAAGGATGATGATGTATCTGTTGTGAATGTAGAGATGCAGCCACATAGTTCGGGCAATTGGACCGTTGATGGCTCAGTCACAAGCCAATACGAACAACATCTACGCGCAGTTTTAGATCTTCCATTAGGTGATCCAGCAATGGTTTGGCCTTATGTCGTGACTGGAAATGTTTACTGTGGGGATAAGCCCAACATGTANCGGCCNTATNTACATTTNATGGCACGAACACCTGCGATGAAATTCCATCAATACAAGGGTTCATTTCAATCCGGAGAATTAGTAGGTCATGTAACCCTTGCAGGTAATGATCTTCAGGTAATTATTGAAGAGGTTAAACATGCACTGGAGTACATGCAAGGGGTTATTGACGAGTAAAGAACTAGCGAGCTCGGTATTCGATAGCTGGGCAACGGTTCATAACCGTTAACAAACCAGCTGCTTGAGCTCGTGCAACCGCCGCTTCATCAATAACATCAAGCTGAAGCCATACCGCCTTTGCACCAATTGCAATCGCTTCATCTACAACTGAACCAACTAGCTCTGAGTTAACAAAACAATCAACAACATCTACCGAATGTGGAATATCAGACAGAGATTTGAATCCGATTTCCCCATGCACCGTTTCACCTTTTGGATGTACCGGAATGATCTGATGACCATGTTCCTGTAATAAGCGAGCAACACCAAAGGCGGCGCGATCTGGGTTATTGCTAAGTCCAACAACGGCCCAGGTTTTTAACCCCAGAACCGCATCAATTGTTTCCTTAGTATTAATCGGTACGACCTAGTGCGTGGAACTTCCAGCCCGCTTTACGCCAAAGATTGCGATCCAACATGTTGCGACCATCGATGATGATCTTTGCTTTAACCAATGGAGCGATCGCGGCAGGATCAATCTGTCGGTACTCCTTCCACTCAGTTAAGTGCAGAATCAGATCAGCATCTTTGAGCGCATCTGTAACAACCTCTTGGTACTGAAGGTTCGGGAAACGCTTACGTGCTGGTTCGATGCCTTGTGGATCATGAACTACAACGATTGCNCCTGCTGCTTGTAATTGCGCAGCGATATCAAGGGCTGGGGAGTCGCGCACATCATCGCTATCTGGCTTGAAGGTCGCACCCAGAACAGCGATCTTGTACTGAGTTAAATCCTCTGAAAGCTCGCCGCGAACAACATCAATCACACGTTGACGTGCACGTAGGTTGATGGCATCAATTTCACGCAGGAACTCAAGTGCTTGCTTCGCGCCAAGCTCTTCTGCGCGAGCCATAAATGCACGAATATCCTTTGGAAGACAGCCTCCGCCAAAACCAATTCCTGCTTGCAAGAAACGGTTACCGATTCGTGGGTCATATCCAATTGCCTTGGCAAGAACGGTGACATCCCCACCTGCAGCTTCGCAAACCTCTGCCATCGCATTGATAAATGAAATCTTNGTTGCAAGGAATGAGTTNGCTGCAACCTTTACTAGCTCTGAAGTTGGAAGATCGGCACGAATCCAAGGTGTACCTAAAGCAATAACAGGTTCGTAAACCTCTTTGAGAATCTCTTCAGCGCGATCATTTGCAACTCCAACAACTAGTCGGTTGGGAGTCAAAGTATCTTCCACCGCAAAACCCTCACGAAGGAACTCTGGATTCCAAGCAAGATCTGCTTGTGGTGCAATCTTTGCTAACTCATCTCTTAAGCTCTGTGCGGTTCCAACTGGAACAGTTGATTTTCCAACAACAAGCGCGCCATCCTTAAGGTGCGGAGCGATCGCAGCAACAGCTGATTTCACATATGTTAAATCAGCGGCAAGGCCATCTTTGCTCTGAGGAGTTCCAACGCAAACAAAGTGAACATCTGCATCTTTAACCGCAGAAAAATCAGTTGTAAAAGATAGTCGTCCAGTTTTCATCTCTTGCTCGAGCAATGTGTCTAAACCTGGTTCATAAAATGGGAGCTTTCCACTTTGCAGAAGCGCCACCTTTTCTGGATCGGTATCGACTCCCACAACGGTGAAACCTAGTGAGGACATACATGCAGCGTGGGTGGCTCCGAGATAACCGCAGCCAACAACCGAGAGAGTTAAAGTCATGCGCCAGAGTTTACTTCAGAGCCCCGCAAGGGTTTTCATCAGCGGTACGAGTCTTAAATTTATCGATCACAGTTGGCTTAGCTGAAGTTGAGGATGAAGCAGATGGAGTAGGGGTTACCTCATCTGTAAGCGGTAAATCCTCTCGAATTCGATTAAATAGTTCTGGCGCAAGCACTGAATCCCATGTCACTACTGATCCAAGACCTGGAACACGCGCATTGGTATTTCCTAGTGGAATCGTCAGGGTGCGAACATTGCTGGAAGAGAGGTTCTTCATCTGCTTTGCAAGGGTCAGCAGATCGCTCTTATTGAGTTCGGAATCGGTCTTAACCGTAGCGATCGCTGCATTAAAGAAGTTGACCAGTTTGATTGGGTTGAGCAAGACACCGGTGCTTGTTACCTTGCGAAGAACTGCGCTCATAAACTGTTGCTGACGTTGCATACGACCTAGATCGCCCATGCCATCAAAGTCGCGAGTTCGAACATACTTAAGTGCTTCAACGCCATTAAGAGTGTGAACGCCAGCTGATAGAACTAAGTGGCTACCTGGGTCATCAATATCGCGCTTTGTACATACTTCGATTCCGCCAAGTGCATCCACCATTCCGGCAAAACCTGCGAAACCAATTTCAATGTAGTGATCAATACGAATACCGGTTTCATTTTCAATGGTTTCAATGAGAAGCGGCGCACCACCCCAAGCAAAGGCTGCATTTATTTTTCCCTTAGCTGCAGGAACAATTCGGGTTTTATCTAATGATGATGGGTGTTCAGGAATTGTCACTAAAGAGTCACGAGGAATTGAAATAATTGTCGCTTTGTCACGAGCCTTTGAAATATGCACCATAAGCATCGTGTCTGATCGTGAACCAGCAGCGGTCTTGGTGCTTCCAACGCGAAGCAATTTCATCTGTTCTTTAGTTAAACCTTCACGTGTATCTGAACCAACCAACAAATAGTTGAGCGCTTTGTTGGGTTTATCTGGTCGAGAGGAAAGAGAACCAAAGGCGTCAATGCGGTCGATCGCGCCGCTTACCTGCCCTAGACCAAGCCATGAAAAGGCTGAAATCAGGACGGTGCCCACAGATAGTGAGGTAATAATCCGAATTGCCCGCGTTGATTTCACTGTCAGAGAGTACTTGAGCGATAGCGTGTGCGGGTTATGTCGACATCAGCGAATGAGTTATATGGCTCACCGAAGCGTGAAATCTCGGTCATCCTCCCAGTGCTCAATGAGGAGATGTATTTAGAGGATTCTGTGAATTCAATCCTGTCTCAGAACTTCTCTGGTGCGATCGAAGTCATCCTTGCAGTGGGGCCTTCTCAGGATGCAACGATGGTTATTGCAAAAGCTCTGGCAGCAAAAGATCCACGTGTTGTCGTTGTTGAAAACCCAACGGGAAGAACCGCTGCAGGATTAAATCGCGCAATCGCTGCATCTCATTACTCAATTATTGTCCGAGTCGATGGACACTCACAGATTCCCAATGATTACTGTGAAACAGCTTTTGAGATCCTCAATGAAACAGGTGCGGTCAATGTTGGCGGAGTAATGGCCGCTGAAGGTATTTCACTCTTTCAACGCTCTGTTGCTCGTGCGATGCGAAGCCCATTAGGTGTTGGCGCTTCTCGCTTTCACACCGGAGGTGGTGCAGGTGAGTCTGACACCGTGTACTTAGGGTGTTTTAGAAAAGAGGCGTTGATCGCAGTTGGGGGCTTTGATGAAAGATTTACTCGTGCCCAAGATTGGGAGTTGAACTTTCGCCTTCGCGAAAATGGAGGAGTTGTGTACTTCGATCCACGATTGACGGTGACATACCGTCCTCGATCAACGGTTAAGGCGCTTGCAAAGCAGTACTTTGAATATGGTCGTTGGCGTCGTGTTGTTTCACGTAGACACCAAGGAACAATTAATTACAGATACCTTGCTCCGCCATTTACTGTCGTGGCTACATCAATTTCGATCCTTTTAGGTACTTTGGTGAGCTCCCTTTTCTTTATTCCAGCACTGGTTTATGCAGTGTTTATCCTGGGAGCTTCAATAATTATTGGTAAGAGCGTGGGTGAGATTGTTTGCCTACCAACTATTTTGCTGACTATGCATATTTCATGGGGGCTTGGATTTCTTACATCGCCGAAGTCGCTAGCCCCTGCGGTAACCTTGCATCCGTGAGCACACCACTGCAGGTCTACGAGCCATTTAGGGCTGGCCTGCCTAAGCTCGGTAAGTACTGGAAATCCCTGTGGTCTCGCCGCACCTTTATCTCCGAATACTCAAAATCTGAACTGCGTGAACAGCACTTTGATTCAGTATTTGGCCAGTTGTGGCTAGTACTTAATCCGCTTTTGCTTTCAGGTGTGTACTTCATCCTGATCGTCATTATTGGTGGCTCTACAGATAGCGCTCGCTATGTTCATTTAACCGCGACCCTTTTCCTCTTTTACCTGATTGCAAACTCACTTACAGGTGGAGTTAAATCAATTACTGCAGGTCAGCGTCTGATTCTGAACACCGCATTTCCACGAGTGATGTTGCCAATCTCGGCGGTCGTAATTGCAATCTTTAAGTTCATTCCTACATTAGTTATCTTCTTGGTGATTAAAGCGGTTGTGGGATCAAAGTTTTCAATTGAAATGCTTTGGGCGATTCCCGTTTTGTTGATCAGCGTTTTTCTAGCTCTAGGTCTTGCAATCACAATCTCTTGCATCAATGTGTATTTCAGAGATATTGCAAGCTTCTTGCCATATCTGACTCGAACTCTTTTGTACCTGTCACCAATCTTGTATGAAGCATCAGCTTTAAATCCAAATCTCAAAGCTCTTGAAATCGTTAATCCACTCTTTCCAATTTTGGATTCATGGTCACGTGCTTTAGTCCATGGAGAAGTTCCGCAAACCTCAAGCATGCTTCAAGGCCTTGCTTGGGCAACAGGAATCTTCTTCATTGGTACTTACTTCTTCTTGTCGAGGGAGCGTGAGTTCGCTGTCCGCCTCTAATGTTCATAAAACCAATGAGCTCGCCGTTTCCATAAGAAATGTTGGGCTTACTTACACCACCGCGATTGATCGCAGACCAACATTAAAGGCGCGCGTCAAAGCACTTGGACGTGGTGGAAAGCAGACTCGAGTTGTTCGTGCATTAGATGATGTCAATCTTGATGTTGAGTACGGTCAAGTTCTAGGTGTTATTGGAACAAACGGTGCAGGTAAATCTTCGTTGATGCGCTGCGTTGCTGGAATTTTGCCTCCGACCCAGGGACGTATTGAGGTCTATGGATCTGTCAGCACATTATTGGCTTTAGGAGTTGGCTTTAATCCATCTATGTCTGGGCGAGATAACGTCTATTTGGGTGGATTAGCAGCGGGAATGTCCCGTGAGGAGATCGAAGGCCATTTCGATGAGATTGCAGATTTTTCTGAGCTTGGCGAAGCGATTGATGCACCCATGCGTACATACTCATCTGGAATGTATGCCCGCCTAGCCTTTTCAGTTGCCGCAACGGTGCGCCCAGATATTTTGATTATTGATGAGGCCCTAAGTACCGGTGATGCAAAGTTTAAGGAAAAGAGCCTTAACCGTGTCAAAGAGTTGCGAAGCGATGACCGCGCATTGATTTTGGTGAGCCATGCAATGCAGACTTTGCGCGACACATGCAATGATGTTGCTTGGTTACATAAAGGTAAGTTGATTCAACGCGGTGAACCCAATCAAGTAATCGATGCTTATCAAGAGTTTTTACACCTTGGAAAGAGTGCAGCAATTGATGAGGATGTTTAAGCCCCTCGTTTTTCTTCTTGTACTTGCTTTTACAGTTCCACCACAAGCATCCGCCGTTGATACTCAACTGAGTTTGCAATAACAGGTGCCGGTTATGGTCATGGAGTTGGGTTAAGCCAAATCGGTGCTCGTTCAAAGGCGCTTGCAGGAGAAACATCAACTGCGATTCTGAATTATTACTATAAAGATGTTGTTATTCAACCCATGGATGACTCAAAAATACTTCGAGTAAATGTTGGACATCTACTGAGTACTGCACGGATTGCTACATCGACACCAGATGCAACTCTGCAAATCTTTAACGGAGATATTGGGGATGCCCAAGATCAAACTCCGCTTGCAGTTGTACCGGTAAAGAGCTCATTAACTTTTTCTATTTTAGGTTCAACAGTTGTGCCTAGTGTTGTTGCTGGAAAAAAGATTACAAGCTTGCCTCGAAATAGGGTTTTCACAGTTCGCTGGAGCGGCACTCGTTATCTACCTGGAGTTGATGGCGTTGTTTCACTAACTCACTCATCTTTAACATCTCGGTATCGATATGGGCAGATGCAGTTCAGGGCGGTTAAGGCATCTACATTGGGATACAGAATTGAAATCACAAACTCAGTTCGATTAGCGGATGAGTATCTTTGGGGAATCAGCGAGGTTCCTTCCTCATGGCCAGCAGCAGCACTTGAAGCTCAAGCGATCGCATCACGTACTTATGCGCTGAATAAGGCTGGAATCTATAGATCAAGCTGTGATTGCGATCTTTACGGTGAGATCTCCGATCAAAAGTTCTTGGGGTATGCCAAAGAGATTGAAAAAGGTTGGGGAAAGTTTTGGAAAGCCGCGGTTACAAATACCGCTGGATTAACCCTTACACAAAACAATCTGCCCATCGCTGCATACTTTGGAAGCTCAACTGGTGGCTTAACAGAAACCGCATTGAATGCTTGGGGTAGTGAACGCACGTACACCCAGATAATTGCCGATCCCGGTAGCCAAGATCCAAAGCTCAATCCAAACTTCTTCTCATGGAAGCGCTCTGTAACTCAAGCCTCTGCCGCATTAGCTTTTGCTTTGCCAGATGTTGTAACCCTTGAAATTGTTTCAAGAAACTTGAGCGGAACAGTTGGGATGATTAGAGCAACATCAAGTGCAGGGGTTCAGAAAACTTTACGTGGTGAAACCTTTAGAAGTCGAACAAGAATCCCATCTGCCTACTTTGATTTAGTTGGCGTGCAGAACGCTGTTGAGCCCACCCCAAGTCCCAGTCCTTAACACAACTTCGAGGGAACCATCCAAAGAGTTTCTGCGGAACAACAAGTTACTTGCACCAGAAAGAGTTCCCGCTTTCACTACTTCGCCATCGGGTAACTTAACTTTGGCTGCAGCGGTTATGTAAGTTCCCGCTTCGATGACACAGTTATCTCCTAAAGAGATTCCTAAACCAGAGTTTGCGCCGAGCAAACACTTTTCACCGATTGAAATAACTTCTTTTCCGCCGCCACTAAGAGTTCCCATGATTGATGCGCCACCACCAACATCGGTGCCATCTCCAACAACTACTCCAGCTGAAATTCTTCCTTCAACCATAGATGTTCCCAATGTTCCTGCGTTGAAGTTAACAAAGCCTTCATGCATTACCGTCGTTCCAGATGCAAGATGTGCACCTAAACGAACGCGATCTGCATCTGCAATTCGAACACCTGAAGGAACAACGTAATCAACCATGCGCGGAAACTTGTCGACTCCATAAACACTGACATGCCCATGAGCTGCCTTCAAGCGTGCACGTGTCATTTCAAATCCATCAACGGCGCAAGGACCCACAGATGTCCAGACAACATTGCTCAAAATTCCAAAGATTCCATCAAGTGCCAGCCCGTGTGGCTTAACTAGTCGGTGCGACAACAGATGCAGACGAAGATAAGCATCAGCAGCATCTGCTGGTGCTTTTGTAATATCGATTTCAATTGATACTAGTTCTCGAGTTACTGCTCGAGCTGAGTCTTCTCCAACAAGAGCGGCTAACTCTGCAGGTGCCGATCCTGAAAGTGGTGACAATGCAGGGGAGGGAAACCACACATCAAGTGTGGTCCCATTTGAAATTGTTGCGATTCCGTGGCCAGATGCGATGGTCGTCATGTCCTAAGCCTAGCCTCTATTGTTAGCCGCATGCGTATTGCCGTCTTTTGCTCATCCTCACCCACTATCGACAATAAATATGTAGAGCTTGCATACGAGTTGGGACAAGGGATTGCCACATCCTCAAATGAGTTGGTGACCGGGGGTGGCCATATCTCCATGATGGGCGCAGTTTCCCGGGGCGCAAGAGATGCAAAGGGAAAGACCGTTGGCGTTATTCCGCAAGCACTAGTAGATATCGAATTTGCCGATCACGATAATGATGAGCTGCATATCGTTGAAACGATGGGCCAACGAAAGCACATGATTACAGATATTTCTGATGCGTTTATTACCTTACCTGGCGGAGCTGGAACTCTTGAAGAGTTCTTTGAAATTTGGGTTGGGCATTATTTAAAGTTTCACTCAAAGCCAGTTGTAATTTTGGATCCATTTGGAATTTATGCACCCTTACATGAATTAATTGTTCACTTAGAAGATGAAAAGTTTATTAAGCCAGGTATGCGTGAAATTGTTCAGTGGACAACTACTGTCGATGAAGCGCTGAAAGCATGTGGCGCATGAGAAGCAATCACATCGCAATGAGCCTTGTAATTGATGTTCCGATTGAAAAGGTTTGGGCNGCACTTNCTGATTGGGAGTCGCAAGGTGAATGGATGCTTCAAACAAAGGTAGANGTAACTTCAGATGTGCGTGAAGGTGTCGGAACATCTATCGCAGCATTTACCGGNATNGGAAAGCTAGGAATCATGGATCACATGACAGTTACATCATGGGAACCTCCAACNGTGTGCGATGTGCTTCATACTGGAAAAATTATTAANGGCACGGGGCGTTTCCAGCTCACCGCGCTGACGCCACAATCAACCCGATTTGATTGGTCTGAAGAGATTCTTGCTCCACGCGCACTTTTCCTTCTTATTGCACCAGGTTTATATTTTGGTGTGCGCATCTCCCTGTCGGCCTTACGCCGCCAGCTGCAGCAAAGGAAGTAAAGTTGTGCCATGGGCAAGCAACCGCAAACACTGGCGCAAGCCCTTGCCACATTGCCTGAAGAAGAGCGCATCATCTTGACCATGCACTACCTCAAGTCCATGAGCGCAGCCGATATCGCATCAATTCTTGGGGTTCCAGAACGCTCAGTTGAAGTGATTATTCGCCAGGGTAAGTCCCGTTTGAGCGCGATTCTGGGCATTTAAGGCCCATCTCGATTTCGCACTAATGCTCATTGTGCGAGATACTTTCCCCCTTGCTTAACACTCAGCAGTACCAACGATTTAGAGGAGTCCCCACATGGCAGCCATGAAACCCCGCACTGGTGATGGTCCAATGGAGGTCACAAAGGAAGCTCGCTCACTAGTGATGCGAATCCCTCTAGAAGGTGGCGGACGCTTGGTCGTCGAAATGAACGCCGAAGAAGCAAACAACTTGAGCGCAGCCTTGCACGCCGCTGTTGCTCTCGTTAAGAAGTAATTTTCGACTGAGGCACTAGCCTTACCAATCATGTCAGCTCTGCCACAGTATGCGCCCCTTGAAATCTCAAAGGCTGTAAGCGCAGATTCAATCGCACTGGGTTTTTTCAAAAACGTTGATGGCGGCTTTGAGTTTGTAGGCCCACTTGCATCAGAGCTAGAAAAGTTTTTTGAACTCAATCTGGCAGATGAATTAACTTTCTTTTCTCCTACCGCAAAGGCTGGAGAGCTTTTTGAAATTCCGGTGAGCGCTCCAGATTCTCAAACAGATCGAATCTTCCTAGTTGGCTTGGGTGATCAAGGTGGTTCTGCTGCACGTTCAGCTGGAGCTGCGGTGGGCCGCAAAGTTCGTGGTAAAAATACAACGGTTTACTCTGCATGTGTTCTTAAGGAAGTTAAGTCACATGCGATCTCTATCGCACTAGGTGCATGGGTCTGGAACCTTAAGACCGATAAGAAAAAAGAAGAGCCAACAATTTTGGTTGGCAGCAAGGATGCGCAAGTAATCAAAGATGCTGCATCAATTGCTAAAGCTATTTGCCGTACACGCGATTTAGTTCATACCCCAGCAAATATCAAAACCCCAGCCTGGATGGGCAAGCAAGCGGAAGAGTTTGCAAAGGGCACAGGCCTTAAGGTTGAAATTTTCGCTGGCGCTGCACTGAAGGAGTTTGGCGGTTTGCGTGCAGTAGGTGGCTCTTCACCAAAGCCAGGTCCCCGAATGATTCAAGTTTCATATCAACCAAAATCAAAGAAAAAGTCTGCAAAGGCTTTGCCGCACGTAGTTTTAGTGGGCAAG
>JGI25922J50271_10000289_pt1 | contig 15040 bp, 20 predicted proteins | sample LauGreSu1BDMLBDD_2_FD_50271 | JGI IMG/M metagenome (IMG submission 50271) | reverse complement strand
CGGGCGTGAACGAGTGGAGTCAAAGCCGTGAAAAAGCCTATCTCCAAAACCCCGCGCACAGACCGGCAGCCGACAGTCACCGTGGCATTCCAGCAGTTCGTGAAGGCTGGCTTCGCCCGTCAGCTAGAGAGGCAACTGGCTGGAGCAAACAAGCGGATCAAAGAACTCGAAGCCAAAGTGAACGAGTTGAACGACCTCAAAAAATGGTTGGAGGGACGATGAACATCCCAATCGGCCCTGCCGCATTCATCTTCAAGCACAAGCGAACCAAGCAAATCGTCGTCGTACCCAACGAACGATGGCATGAATTGTACGACAAGAAGGATGATTGGGAACACACGACCAGCCTGAACGCTTGCGGAGCTTTACAGTACATCATCGACGCCAAACCGGCTGAGAGAAACCGATACATCAAGAGACTTACGGAATACCCATGAGCATCAAACACCTGCACGAACTCCCGCCGGACCACCGTTTGCGAAACATCGCCATTCAGGACATCGACGTTCGCATTCGCTGCCGCCACACGGGGTCAATTCGAGATCCAAGAACGTGGAAGATCAAATCGGACACTTATAACCGACTGTGCGATAGCTGGCAAACCAACTTCGACTTTATTTTACATGAGTAAACTAGAACGAGAATTTTGGGAATTTCATCAAAAAAACCCTCATGTTTACCAATCTTTGGTAGAACTTGCGTTACAATGGAAACGACGTCGCCCCAACAGCCAGCTTGGCATTGCTGCACTTTTTGAACGTCTGCGTTGGGAGTTTGCAATTAACACCGAATCTGACGACGGGTATCGTTTAAGAAACGACCTAAGATCATTCTACGCTCGTTGGATCATGCACCAAGAACCTGAACTAAAGGGGCTGTTTGAACTTCGCAAGCAAACAATACCGTTTACCTATGGAATCAAAACATTTACTGGAGAATTTGATTTTTCGGAAAACTGAATACAAATGAAAATACTAGAAAAACTTGGGATAACCAAAGAATCAGTCGCAAAACTGCTTGGTGTTTCCGTAACAGTGGATAGCACAAAACAAAAAAAGATTGGTCGGCCAAAGGGGCGAAAAATTCCATACGGAATTGTTGAAGCAGTTCGTTCAGCACACAGAACCAACACAAATCAAGAACTAGCCGACAAATACGGAGTATCGTATTACTGGGTATACGCTATTCGAAAGAACATGTATCGCCGCCATGGCAAATGACATTGTTAAAAAAATTGCACAATCAGGCACCGGACTTCACATCATTCCTTACGGAAAGATTATGGAGACTGTGCGAGCTACAAAAGGTTACAAACTTTCTTGGAATACATACTGGAGGCGAGGTAAAACAAAGCTTCGCAAAATGATCTACACCAACAAATTAAAACCATCCCTAACCGTCGAACTTATCTGCGAAGCCGAGTATCGTCTGGGTGAAATGAAACGAAAAATTGTTATCTACAAACGACAAAACAATGAAAAAGTCTACGCAAGGAACAAGGAAGAATTCAAAGCGAAATTCCAACGCAACTGACCGTGAGGTTTGGGCGATAGCCGCCATTTCTGCGGCCGCACTGCCCGGCGATTATTGGCGGAAGAAATATCCGCCCAAGATTTTTACCTCACCAGAACGCAAAACGATTTATCACGCAATGGTGTGCGGAGGAAGATCATTGGCCGAAATTTCAGATGAGTTTTACGAACTCAAGAATTACCAAGACACGGTCAAAATGATTTACGCGGCAAATTCTGTAATCCTGCGCGGGTACGTTTTTTACGCAAAAGAGGCCGCTGAAATTATGCTTTGTTCGATTCTGGAGGCCCGTTTGAAAACACATCCAATCAAGCCTCGCAAATCTAGGGCAAAAATGGGCTTTACTCGCTGACTGAACGCTGAACTATGAAGGCCGTCAACGTGAGCCGTGAGAAGCAATCGTTGATGCAAAAAGAACTCATGTCACATTCACTTTTCCCCACTCTTTCCATGCACGTGCCGGTGGTTCTACGGCAGTTCTCACCTTGGATTGAGTGGGGTTTTTGCTTTTCACATGAACGAAGAAAACAGATCCCGCAAATCCCCAGCTTTTCAGTTATACGCTGATGATTTTTTGTCTGGAACGTCAGACATGTCCGCGGAAGAAGTGGGCGGTTACATTAGGCTCCTTTGCCACCAATGGTCCAAAAATGGTTTGCCAGACGATTCAGAACGGCTTGGAAGAATGGCAGGTGTTATGGGGTCGCCATCTCTACCCTACATTCTTAGCAAATTTGAGAAATGCGAAGACGGAAAACTTCGCAATGCTCGTTTGGAAACAATCCGTGAAGAGCGGCAGCGGTTTATTGAAAAACAGGCTATTTCAGGCAAAAAGGGTGCTGCCCTTAGATGGAAAAATGACAAGCCCAATGGGCAGCCCATAGCCACCCCATTACCGACCCCAATAGCAACCCCAATGGCAGAACGATCGCCAGAAAATAGCTCTCCATCTCCTACTCCTACTCCAAGTAATACTTTAAATACCCCCCTTACCCCCCAAGAGGGGGGTGAAGAGGTTGAAGCCCTTAAGCTCCGCATTGGATCATGGTTTGGACGACGCGAATCAACCATTTGGAGCCAGAAAGAGATTAAGGCTCTCAAAAGCGTTTTGAAGCTCAAGACACCACCCGACGATTTAAATGCACTAGAGGCGCGTTACCGCTCCAGCAATCGCTATCTCCGCAAAGACATCATAACCCTGCTTAACAACTGGAACACAGAAATCGACAAATCGAAACAAACGCAACCCATTAACGACCATGAAAATTCAAACGATCCAAGCCGCTTTGGGCCAACTGACGCAATCGCCCGTCGAAACTGGCTCATGGGAGAAGCCCAAGCCCGACAGTCTGCCATCTCCGCAGCCGAATCCCGAGCCGTTGACCAGTGGTTCATCGACAATGATGTCATTCCTATGCAGCCGGACTTCCCCGATTTACCGGCAGAAAATCCTGCGTCTTGATGAATCAACGCCAGAAGCACTCAAGCTTGCCCGATACGTCGAGGCATTTATTCGCTCTGCCGCTCTTAACCGCAGAGCAAAGGGCACATGGATGGTCGTTACCGGCCCTACCGGCATCGGAAAAACCCATGCGCTGCGTCATGCGAAAACGTTTCTTGCGACCCATGCCGTAGACTTTTGGTCAAACAAACTTTGGCCCTCAATTCCATGCACTTTGTTCGCTACATGGTCACGTGTGGTAGCTTTTGAACGAACAGATTGGGAGAATTGGATTTACGATCTCAAGTCTGCCCACATGGTGTTCCTTGATGACGTTGGGTCCGAGACGGACAAATTCAAGACCGGCGAACCTGCTGAACGCTTTAGAATCGTTCTTGAAATCTGCGAAAAGCGTTTCCTGCTTGTTTCCATGAATGTTTCCCCTACACTGTGGACCAGCGCATGGGACGCCCGGGTTAACTCTCGCCTTCAACGAGCCGTTTGCCTTGATCTAACCCATGCACCAGATTTTCGGACAACCATTAAAACACAAACCATTAACACACTGTGATCGTAGGAAAGATTGACGTTAAGAAGATTGATAAGGCGCAATTGTACATTGGTAAGACATCGACTTATCTGGACATCGCGCTTATTCCAAATAAGTCTGGAAGAGACAAATATGGGAATGATGGAATGATTGTGCAGTCTATCAACAAGAAGGCTCGGCAGGAAGGTCAACGTGGCCCAATTCTTGGCAATTATGTTGACATGGATCATAAGCAGCCACAACCAGAACAAAAGCCTATTGTTACCGGAAATGAACCGCTAGGACCTGAAGACGATATTCCGTTTTAAAAAAACAAACCATTAACATCCATACGTATGAACGAATCAGATACACCGCGTACCGATGCTGAGATTAACAAGCTTGGCGATAGATACAATGGGCTGCTTATGGTGCTGGCGTTTGATTGGGCACGACGACTAGAACGTGAGCTTTACCAAGCAAAAGCCCAGATAAGTTACCTGCATGATCAATTGGAACAAATGGAGGAGAATCAAAATGGCTAGGCATTCACCACGCTACCTATCTAAGGACATCGAAGAGGGTGAAATCAACATCAAAGACCTCACTGAATCCGCTGAACGTATTTCCATACTTAACAATGCTAAGCACTTGGTGCAGTATGGTATTAAGGCGGGTCTGCTGCGTATGCCTAGCATTGAAAGCCTTGAAGAAATTAAGCGTAAGCGTGACGCAATCATTGATACATACCCATGCGTAAGAGCATATCAGTTGCGTTGCGCCGGGATGCAAGTGTTGGATGTAGCTAAAGCCATTACGTGTTCAAGTGATAGAATACGGGAGGTGATTGAACGTGGTCGTGTCCTAATGGAAGCCCAAGGCACTAATTCAATAGGATCTGGGAAAGATGTAGCCTTAGGATTTGGGAAGCCTATTGAAATAGCAGCCCAAGAGGATACCAAGCGGGAAAAACGGCAGAAGTCTTCTGGTAGGGGCTCTCATTCAGGTAAACGTGTCGCGTCTCGTTTCAGCGAGCGTGAACGCCAAGCCAATTTGGAAACACATTTGCCCAACGGGAAGTCCTTGCGAGTGAAGCGTGTTTCCTAAGTTCAAAAACAAAAGCCAAACATGACAAATGCAGCCAACTACGTACTGCTCACCTTCGGCCATCATACCCTAAAATGGCATTTGGAACGCATTCGTTCTGGTTCCTCTACCGCTGCACAAATTGCAATGCATTACGAACCAAATGAAAAGTCTCCCGCTCGTAGAACAATTGAAAAGGGACTGGTTGATCTCTTAAAAGTAGATCCCAAACAGCTACCTGAAATCTTTCACAAATGACGCAAGCCGATTATTGTCGTCATTCCGGATTGTCGCGTGGTCAGGTTTGCAAGCTGACCAAAGCTGGTATGCCTTTGGATTCACCGGAGGCAGCGGATGCTTGGCGGGGTTCAAGTGCTAGAAAAAAGCCGTCAGCTACTCCACAGCCGGGACCGTTTAGGCCTCCAGAAGCAGAAAAACCTGTAGACACCGCACTTGTTGCACAAGATTCCCCACAAGGAGCCTACGAGCGACAGAAACAAATCGAACGTGCAGCCTATGCCCTTGCTGCTCAAAGCCTCCGCAATCGCACGCAGGACGCAGGGCGCATGGTTTCCGTTCATGCTGCCGCTGCCAAGAACCTGACATCCGCTAGAGACGAAGTTTTAAACCTATCCCAGAAAGAACGCACCCTCGTCTCGGGTGACTGGGTCAAAAAAGTTATGACCGATCACGACGGAGCAGTTGCTCAACTGCTAAAGACAATGCCAAAGCAATTGGCCGTAAGAATTTCCCCCCACGATCCGGAACACGCTGAACGTGAACTGGATCAATGGGTGCAGGACGTTGCCCTTAAAACCTTACATCAGACAGATCCTTGGAAATAACATGAACAAAATCGAAAACATTGCTGTTGAAAAACTCATTCCATACGCACGCAACTCTCGGACTCATTCCGATGAACAAGTAGCCCAGATCGCAGGATCCATCCGCGAGTTTGGGTTTACCAACCCAGTGTTGATTGACGCAGAGGGCACAATCATTGCCGGTCATGGTCGAGTTATGGCAGCTCGTAAGCTGGAACTTGAAAAGGTCCCCTGCATTCGTTTGACGCACCTAACTCCGACGCAAGTTAGGGCCTACGTTATTGCCGACAACAAGCTGGCTCTAAATGCTGGCTGGAACGAAGAAATGTTGAAGGCTGAAATGGAAGCCTTAAAAGCTGAAAACTACGACCAAAAATTAACGGGCTTTTCCGATGCTGAATTGTCCGGTTTATTTTTGGAAATTCAAACTGGAATAACAAATCCAGACGATGAATGGGAAGGAATGCCAGAATACGAAGCTGAGGAGCCGTGCTTCCGCAAAGTAGTTGTAAACTTTGACAGGGCTGAAGATGTTTCCGCGTTTTTTGAATTGCTTGGGCAAAATTGCACCGAGAAAACCAAATCTATTTGGTACCCTGAAAAGGAACGTCGTGACCTAAAAAATCAGCAATGGGCTCCCGATGAAAAATTTGAAGAGGAATTAAAGTGATACCCAAACGTTTTATCAGAATTGGCTGGGATAATAAGCCAATGCCACCGATTTTTGAAAGATGGTGGCGAGAGTTTCAGGCAATGCACCNAACGTGGGAATTTGTTACATTGCACGATGCTGACGCTTTACAAATAATGCCGTCAGAATTTGTAGACATGTGGCGCAACTGTTCGTGCTATGCTGCTCGGTCTGACATAATGCGATATGTTGCGGTATGGAAGCTTGGAGGAGTTTACGTTGATACAGACGTAATGCCAATCAAGCCAATGGATGTTCTTTTAACCGACCCAAGACCATTTGCAGCAAAACGCTCTTCAACTTCATTTGAGTCTGCAGTATTTGGAAGTCCAGCATTTCATCCTGCCTTGGCTGATTTGTTAAAAGCATTTCCAGCATGGTATTACAAATATCAAGGAAGAGCCGCATCGGTTCAAACCGGTCCTGCATTTTTTTCGTCTGTAATGTTTGGGCGATCTGATGTTAGACATCTACCAGCAAAAACGTTTTATCCATACAATGGATTTATGGCTCCAAAACGGGACCAAAAAATTTCAATTTTTCTAGACAAAAAGAACTTTCCGCCTGAAATGCTATGCGCTCATTTTTCAAATAACAGATGGGGAGGAAAACCAAAGACCAGCAAATGAAACCTCAGTTTCCGCTCTACATACCCAGCAAAGGGCGATTTGAGTACATGATCACGTCCAAGGCTTTAACAGAAATGGGCGTGCATCATAACATAGTTGTAGAGCCTCAAGAAGTTCAAAAATACAAAGACGCTGTAAAACAATTTGGTCTTTTGACAAATGTCATTGAATTGGACATGTCGTACAAAGGTAAATACGAACTTTGCGACTCGCTTGGTTTGTCAAAAACTACAGGTTCAGGTCCTGCTCGAAACTTTATTTGGGATCACTCTATAAAGTCCGGTCATAAATGGCACTGGATTATGGACGATAACATTAAAGGGTTTTTGCGGATGAACAAAAACGTACGAATTCAAACGACCAGCCCTTCATTTTGGAGGGCAATGGAAGATTTTGTTTTAAGATACAAAAACGTTGCAATGGCTGGGCCAAATTATGCAATGTTTGCGTTTGGTGCTTCCGCTCTTCCTCCGTTTATTACAAATACGCGAATCTACTCATGTAACTTAATTCGAAACGACGTACCATTTCGCTGGAGAGGTAGATACAACGAAGACACCATAATGTCGTTAGATATGCTAAAAGCTGGTTGGTGTACTGTTCAGTTTAACGCTTTTCTCCAGCAAAAGCTTAGAACGCAAACCGTAAAAGGTGGCAACACGGATGAACTTTACAAAGACGGAACAATGGATAAGTCAAAAATGCTTGTCCGAGAACATCCAGATGTTGCTGAAGTTAAATTTAAGTTTGGGCGTTGGCACCATCATGTAGATTACACGGTTTTTAAAAAACAAAAACTTATCAGACATAATGATGTAGCAGTCAAACAAGGCGTAAATGATTATGGAATGAAGTTGGTAAAGCTTAAAAGAAAATGACCGATCTTGAGCGTGATTTGTTAGAACATCGTAGGATGCTGTATAGGCCCACACCACGGCAAACCGTGGTAGAATGGGCTGAGGAGAATTTGACGCTTACCCAAAGGCAAACAGAAAGCCCGGGGCCGTTTCGCACTGCTGTTCGACCATATTGCCGCGAAGTAATGGAATGTTGGAAAGATCCCGGCGTTTCGGATGTTACGCTGTGTTGGGGGTCTCAGACCAGCAAGACAACCACTTTGATGGCTGGTCTTGGTTGGGCAATCGACAACGAACCAGCCCCAGTATTGTGGTTGATGCCATCTGAAAACTTAGCCAGATCGTTTTCAAAAACACGATGGTATCCATTGCTAGAAGATTCACCCGCACTTAAATCCCGTTTTCCGGTGAACATGGACCAGATGACAAATCTGGAACAACAATTTGATCGCTGCACGGTTACTTTTATTGGATCCAATAGCCCAGCAAATCTTGCGTCACGTCCCGTCCGCATTTTGGTTGCTGACGAAGTAGATAAATTTGCGGAAGCAACGGCAAAGGAAGCCGACGCTTTAGATCTTGCCGAACAACGTTTAAAAGCCTTTTCAAGCTCCAAAGCATTTTTTACGTCCACGCCAACGGTAACAGAAGGAAGAATTTGGCAGCGATTCCTTCGTGGTGACCAGCGACGATATTACATTCCATGTTTTCACTGCAAAGAACTCATTCGTTTGGAGTGGAAGCAAGTAAAGTGGGATAACGCAAAGACCGAAGATGGCAAGTATGACTGGCACGCCATTCGGTCGTCTGCTTACTACGAATGTCAGCTTTGCAAGGGCCGCATTTCTGACAGCTACAAAGTAGCCGCTTTGCGTCACGGAAAATGGATTGCGGAAAATCCAAACAGCCTTCCGTCAATTCGTTCCTACCACCTTTCAAGTCTTTACAGCCCCGACAAAAAATGTACTTGGGGTTACTTAGCTGTTGCGTTTCTTGAAGCTAAAAACTCAATGATGGGACTACAAGGTTTCGTCAATGGTATGCTTGCAGAGCCTTGGGAAAATCAGGATGGAACAACAGATCGTGTTGAAGTTATTTCGGACGCTGAAATGCCCGAAGCTCGTCGATACCTAACAGCAGACGTTCAAGCCGCAGCACCATATTTTTGGTGGGTCTGTAGAGAATGGAATGGAGGAAACTCGCGGCTTGTAGCAGCGGGTCATGCGGACGATTTCGCTGCACTGCGAAGAGTCCAAATTGAACTCAAGGTCCACGACATGGACGTTGGAATTGATTCTGGGTTCAATACTCAAGCCGTTTACGACGCTTGCGGTGGGTATGCTCTAACAAGTGGAAACCCAGTAAATTATCCGTGCGGATTGAGATATCCACCAGAGGGAGGTCTTCGAAAGCCAATGCTTGTTGGATGGATGCCAATGAAGGGCCGAGAAAATGGCGCGCGTTTTACCACAAAATCTGGATCCATTCATCCGTTTGGTATTTCGACATCTACGTCCATGCGGACCGATGTTGTGCAGCCTTTGCTGGTTTTTGATACCGAACATTTGCGAGAAATGCTTTCGAAGCTCCGCAGATCAAACGAACAATTTTCTTGGAGCGTTTGTTCGCTTCCAAATCAAATGCAAGTTGAGGGTGCTTTTTCGGTTGGATCGGATATCTACTGGAAGCATTTGGATTCCCACATTTTGAAGCCAACAGCCAATAGAAGTGGGCGAATTCGTTATCAGTGGTTCAAACGAAATCACCGATGGCCGGATCACCTGCACGACTGTGAATTGATGCAGTTAGCAATGGCGATGTTGTGGAACGACCTAAAGCCAACCTCAAATGAAGTTGAAAGTGCCGCTTGACGTTCGGATGAAATAAGTGAACATCCGCCCCGGTGGTCACTTACACGGTTTCAATTAAGCGGTCGTATCTCCGCACAACGTATGCTGGCCGAGCTTCGTTGTCTCTGCTTGCCGCGCTGCTGGCAAAACTAACCACTGCTGCAGGTTCAATTGAAACCGGAAATGTTGTAAGCCAAACGTCAAGTGCAGACGTTTCAGTCACGTTTTCCAAGCCGGGAGAAGGTGCTCCGTCTCCATCAGAAATGTTGGAAATGTGGGAATCACTGCTTTCGGACTACGATTACGCAGTGACGCTGCTCGCTGGCGATGGAATTTCAAGCCCAACGGACGAGCAGATTTACAATAAAATGTTGGGATCAATTTTGGTTTCAACGACTCGCTACTATGGTGATTTCACGCAATTTCGTCGTGAGCCCACAACTCGGATGTCGTAATGGGAATTATTTCAACAATCCGAAATCGGCTTTTTAAAAGCCCTTCGAATAAGTACGAAGGAGCCGGTCAGAGTTTGCGGAGGTCGTATCTTGACACCTCTTACACCTCTGCGCGTTTTGATGTAACATCTTCAACTCGTCAGGCAATTGTTCGGAAATCTCGATTTTTCGAACAAAATAATGCCGTGATGAACAGATTGGGGGATCTGTTTGAAAGCTACACGGTAGGATCAAGCTTTTCGGTTCAACCCGCCTCATCAGACCCTGCATGGAACCTAAAAGCCAAAAAGTGGTTCGATATTTGGAGCCGATATCCCGACATTGGTTCTCGCCAATCTTTCGGCACGTTGATGGGACAAGCCGCGAGGGGCTGGTTTTTCGATGGAGAGTCTTTCGTTCTGTTGACCAAAGGAGAATCTGGAAAACCCAGAATTCAACTGATTGAAGCTCAGTCAATTTCTACCCCCGGTGGGATGGAAAAAGACGAAACAGTGTTTGATGGAATTCGCTTTGACCCACGCACAGGTCGCGCGGTTTCGTATTTTATTGGTTCAGAAAAAACGCAAGGAAACCTGACTGATGTTCGGTCAATTCCTTCGGATTCTGTTGTCCATATCTACGAACCTAATCGTCCCGGCCAGCTTCGTGGATTGCCTTTTGTTTCTTGTGTTATCAACGACTTGCACGATCTCGACGACTTGCAGAAGCTGGAAATGGAAGCTTGCAAACTCGGAGCCTCGGTCGCGCAAATTGTTAAAACGGTTTCTGGAGAAATTCAGGCTTCCTCTTTAAGGGCTGGAATCACTTCGTCTGCAACGCAAAACACTGCCGAATCCTATTACGAGCAAGTTTTTGGTTCTGCGGTGAAGGTGATGAAAAACGGCGATTCGTTCGAACAATTCGCTACGGAAAGGCCGGGAGTAAACATGCGGGAATACTGGCGGCAGCTTACCGAAAAGGTTTGTTCCGGTGTCGGTATTCCCTACGTTTTGGTTTATCCAGAATCCATGCAAGGCACGGTTTACCGTGGTGCGCTAGATATGTCAGCGGTTTGGTTCCGCTCTCGACATCAGGTAATGTCGTCAGCGGCTCGTCGTATTTACGAATACGTAATGGAGTACGCGATTAAAACCGACCCAAACCTTAACGCTGCACCTGCTGACTGGTACGAAGTTTCAATTACCGCCCCTCGCTCTCCAAACGTTGACGTTGGCCGCAATTCCGCTGCTCAGTTGGCCGAGTTGGAAGCTGGAATTGTCACTTACGATGAGGTTTACGGAGCGCGTGGCTTGGATTGGCGTTCTTCGCTAGAAGCAAAAGCACAGCAAGCTTTGTTCGTTCGTCAGTTGGCTGAAAAGTACAACTTGGATGTTTCCGAGATCTCGACGATCCAAAAGGAAAAAGCTCCCAGTGTTCCTGTTGCTGCCGTTCAAATAGACACTGAGGACGACGCTCCTTCTCCGGTTGCCGCTGCCGATAACGGTAATACATCTCCGGTGGTTGACGACACATCCGTTACTGCTGTAGTAAAGAAACAACGCAAGCCGCGAGCTAAGAAAACCCAATGAGCTTCACCAAAAAAACGGATTGGTTGTATTACGCTCCAGCGGCTTCCGCTGGTGAGACTGCGACCATTCAAATCTTTGACCAGATTGGCGAAGACTGGTTTGGTGGTAGCGGCTTGTCCGGTAAGCAGTTCTCTGACGTTCTCAACGAAGTGGGCAACGGTCCGCTGCTTGTAGAGATCAACTCTCCCGGTGGTAACGTTTGGGATGGGTTGTCTATCTACAACCAGTTACGCGGTCGCAAAGCTCCGGTGACTACCCGAGTGGTTGGCATTGCGGCTTCGATTGCTTCGATCATTGCTCTGGCTGGAGATAAAGTAGAGATGGCTGATGCCGCTCTAATGATGATCCACGATCCTTCCGGTATGGCTTCTGGTACTTCAGAAGATATGCGGAAGATGGCTGACGCTCTAGATCAACACGCTGAAGTGCTGGTTGGAGTGTACGCTAAAAAGACGGGACGCTCTCCAGAGTCCATCCGCGCTGCGATGAAGGCGGAAACTTGGTTTACCACCGCTGAAGCAATTCAGTTTGGTTTGGTAGACAAGCCGATCAAACAGCTTGCGATGGCCGCTAAGTGGCATCCTCGCGCTGTTACCAAGACCGCTCCCGAGACGGTCAAGAACAACCTCCGAAGAGGTCTGGAGCAGTACGCTGAAGGTTTGGCTGGTGATGGTCTTGAGAAACAGACGGTTCTTGAGGCTGAATCACTCGTTGCCGGTGAAGCTCCCACCGAAGACAAGATTCGCAAAGCTAACGCTTGGTGGGGACGCAACGACCGATTCTTGGAAGCAGAAGCTAATACTCCTGCCGACGTAGCAGCAAATCTCTGGGGTGGTGCTGCTGGACGCGATTGGTTCCGCGCTCTGTACGCTCAATTGGAGCGTGAAGAACTGGATGAAGATGACGACTCCCCAGACGACAAAGTTTCTGCGGATGGCAATAACGCCGTCAGCGAAAATGGCAAAGTTTCTTTGCCGCAACCAACACAACAACCCGACACAAATATGTCCGATAGCACTACTGTGACGGCTGCGGCTGCTCCTGCCGCTTCCGTTGACCTCGCGTCCATCATGGCTAAGCTCTCCGCTCTGGAAGCCAGCATGAAGGTTCCTGCCGCTGCTCCTGCTCCTGAGCCGGTGCGTCCCGTTATTGAGAACCTTGGAAACCCGCTGCTGGAGAAGCATCGCGGTCTCCGCGCTGGTGCCGAGCGTCGCAAGTTCCTTGTGGAGAACCACAGCGAGCTTCTCCGCCAGTCGCAGATTCACGCCCCGCAGAACGCTAACACGTTCACCTCGACGCTGGTTGTCGATTACCTCGCTGATGCGATCATCACCGTTGCTGCCACCAAGCTGGCGATGGTTGACGCTTTCAGCCGCAACGTGGGTCTCGACAATCTGCGTCCGAAGGCCACCGTTCGCGTGAAAAAGTTCACGACCGGCACCGCTGCTCAGGTCAATCCCACCAACTGGGAGACCAACAACGATTCGACGCTTGCTGCCACCTCGGTGACCGTTGACCAGATCAGCAAGAACTTCACGGTCACGCAGGAGGAACTGAATCAGGGTTTCGCTCTGGCTGACCTCGCTGCCGGTTCTGCTGACCTGTTTGCCTACGGCATCAGCGACAAGATCACTGCCGTGATGACCGCTGCCAACTACGGCACCGCGATTACGATTGGCACTGCTGCCAACTTCGATACCAGCGACCTCCCTGCGATTCTCGCTGCTGCCAAAAACTACCGCTCCAAGAACCTCGTTCTGGACGGTGGACACATTGCTCGTCTGTTGTTCTCGTCCGCTGCTAACACCTTCCCCGATGGCCGTCTGGCCGCGCTGGCGAACGGTCGTTTCGGCTTCGATGTCATCGCTGAAAACAACCGCTGGACCGGTGCTGAGACCAACACCGCTGGCTTCGTCTGCGGTCCCGACGCGATCGCCATTGCCGCCGGTCTGCCGGTTGGAATGGTTGCCGGTGAGTTCATTGAGCAGCGCACGGTCACGACCAACAACGGTCTGTCCTGCTTGCTGTCCGTCTGGTACTCCCGCGCTACCCGCTCGCACATGGCGTCTTACGACATCATGTTCGGTGCCGCTGCTGCGGACACCACTCAGGCCGAGGTTCTGATCACCGCTTAATCATACCGGATATGCGTATCGCAACCACCATTGCAGTGGACAAGAACGGTAAGAGCAAAATCGTTTCTGGTCCCGATGTTGACGCGACTCTCCAGCGCGACAGCTTCAACACTGCGAGCGTCCCCGAAGGAGGCAAGCTTATCCTGTGGATACAGGGAGCCTTAGCACCGAAAGTTCGTAAAGGTTAATCCTAAAATTGGGGAGGTTGCTGGAAAGTTCCGGTGACCTCCCCTCTAACCGATCAAACAAAATGGCTGTTCAAACCGATATTGCAACGCAGGATTCGATGGGGTTTCAGGGATTCCTTCCCGTTACCACCACCGCGCTGCAATCCGCTGGTTATGTCGCAATCCAAGTTGTCGAAGCTACTGTCTTGACTAGCATTGCTGGTCTTGGAATCAGTGGAACTTGGACTGGAATCACTCTGCCAACTGGTTTCATTTTGCGCGGACGCATCACCAGCTTTCAACTCGCTTCCGGCAAAGTTGTCGCATATCTCGCTCGCGCTTAATGACGCTGGACCTGTCATTGGATCTAGCCGCTGAAGGTGATTCAGCGATTGACCCGTATCCTCCTGCCGCACGGAATATGCTGCAAGAGGATGATTTCCTAGTCTTCCAAGAGGACGGGACTTCCAAACTGATTTTCTCACTCATTACCGACTAACGCTTTCTCAATATGCCAGACTCAAAGATCACAGCACTTGCCAGCACTGGAACCGGAACCGACCCCGCCAACGATCCGCTGGTCATCGTGGACGTTTCCGATACGTCAATGGCTGCAAGCGGAACGACCAAGAAGGTCACGCTGAACAATTTGCTGGCTTGTTCTCCCACCGCCACCCTCGCCTCCGCCACCATCACCGGCGATCTGACGGTTAATACGAACGTCCTGAAGGTTGATTCGACGAATGATCGGGTGGGTATTGGNACAGCGAGTCCGGCAACCATCTTGGACATCCAGTCTGCTGGTGGACTTTTTGCGCGTATTCAAAATACGACATCTACAGCAGACGCATATCTTGTTGCAAAAAACACTGTCGGAGAGGGTTTCTTTGGAATCAACGCGACAGGACCATACATTTATACCGCTGGAAGCCTTCCAATCACCTTCACAACGGCTACCTCAGAACGCTACCGAATCGCATCCGACGGCGTAGCCACTTGGTCAAACGTCGGCGGAGTCGCTGGCACCGCCATGACTTTGAATTCTACGGGGCTGGGCGTGGGGATGTCTGCTTCCGCTATTCTGTCGGTTCTCAAAAGCTCAGCGACTCAAGCGACTGGCCTGATTCTGCGGAACGCCAACGGAACCGACGGCAGTTCNATTTCGTTNGATTTNGAGACTTCCGCTGGAACATCTGGACTTGAATCTACGCTTGCCGGTCGAATCAGCGGACGTCGCGTAGGTAGCGGAACTACTGGAGCGTTGGATTTCTTCGT
>JGI25922J50271_10000284_pt1 | contig 15133 bp, 9 predicted proteins | sample LauGreSu1BDMLBDD_2_FD_50271 | JGI IMG/M metagenome (IMG submission 50271) | reverse complement strand
CGAGCTCCCCCTCGGTCTGCACGCGTGGCGGCTTGGCTTCTCGCATTCCGCCGGAAGAGTGGATGCGGCCGCACCTCCGAGCCGCAAGTTCCTCGAGGTCGCGAACGAGGCCGGTCTCCGACACGACAGTCTCTTCGCACCACGGTAGTGCCCGGCGACGCGCCCGGAACGCTCTCTTGGAAAAGCAGCGCGGGCCGCCCGGATGGACGGCCCGCGCCAGAAGAGCTGGTTGCAGGGTCACTTCGCGTCGGTCGGAATGCGCATTCCGTAGAAGCTGCGCCACACGAAGAAGCATGCGATGACGGAGCAGGCCACGCCGATCCACACCTTCGCAGGATGATCCTTCATCGCGATCGCGATCTCGACGGCGAGGAGGCCGAAGAGCGTCGTGAACTTGATGACCGGGTTGAGCGCGACCGACGAGGTGTCCTTGAACGGGTCGCCAACGGTATCGCCCACGACCGTCGCCGCGTGCAGGTCGGTGCCCTTCGCGCGGAGATTGACCTCGACGATCTTCTTCGCGTTGTCCCAGGCGCCGCCGGCGTTCGCCATGAAGATCGCCTGGTACAGGCCGAAGAACGCCATCGCCACGAGGTAGCCGATGAAGAAGTACGGATCGAAGAACGGCAGTCCGAGCGAGAAGAAGAAGACGACCATGAAGATGTTCGTCATGCCCTTCTGCGCATAGACGGTGCAGATCTCGACGACCTTCTTGGCGTCCTCGATGCTCGCCTCGGCCTTGTCGAGGTTGATGTTCTCCTTGATGAACACCACTGCGCGGTAGGCGCCGGTGACGACCGCCTGGGTCGCTGCGCCCGTGAACCAGTAGATCACTGCGCCGCCGATGAGGAGGCCGAGCAGGATCTCGGGGGTCACGATCGACAGCTTGCCGATGACCGTCATCGCTGCGGCCTTGAGGGCCGCCGTGTCGGCGCCCTCGCCGGCCACCGACTTGATGAGCGCGAGGATGATGCCGAACACCATGGTGGTGGCGCCGACGACGGCCGTGCCGATGAGCACGGGCTTCGCGGTCGCCTTGAAGGTGTTGCCTGCGCCGTCGGCCTTCTCGAGCGTGTACTTGGCGCTCTCGAAGTCCGGCTCGAAGCCGAAGTCGCGCTTGATCTCCTCCTTGATCCCGGGCTGCGACTCGATGCGCGAGAGCTCGTACACCGACTGCGCGTTGTCGGTCACCGGGCCGAAGCTGTCGACCGCGATGGTGACCGGCCCCATGCCGAGGAATCCGAACGCGATGAGTCCGAACGCGAAGATCGGTCCCGCGAACGAGTAGGCGTCGGGCATGATCGCCGCGACATCCGCGTTGGTCGAGAAGTACCAGCCGATCGCCATGAGGCCGGCGATCACGAGGCCCTTCCAGAACGCCGAGAAGTTGCCCGCCACGAAGCCCGAGAGGATGTTGAGCGACGCGCCGCCCTGCTTCGATGCGTTGACGACCTCCTCGACATGGCCGGAAGTGGTCGAGGTGAACACCTTCGTGAACTCGGGGATGAGCGCGCCGGCGATCGTGCCGCAGCTGATGATCATGCTGAGCGCGAACCAGAGGTTGTCGAGGGTCTTGCCGTTGTACTCGATGCCGCCGAGGAGCCACTTCGAGGCGACGAAGGTCACGACGATCGAGAGGATCGAGGTGATCCAGACGAGCCAGGTCAGCGGAGCCTCCTCGTGGAAATCCTTCGAGGTCGCGTACTTCGCCTTCGAGATCACCTCGTTGATGAAGTACGACGCGAGCGAGGTCACGATCATGAGCGCGCGCATCGCGAAGAGCCAGACGATGAGCTTGGCGCACATGTCTCCCGACGCGCCGACCGCGCCGAGCGAGTACGAGAGGAAGGCGATCAGCGCGACGCCGGTGACGCCGTAGGTCTCGAAGCCGTCAGCGGTCGGTCCGACCGAGTCTCCGGCGTTGTCACCGGTGCAGTCGGCGATGACGCCGGGATTCTTCGGGTCGTCCTCGGGGAGCTTGAAGACGATCTTCATCAGGTCGGCGCCGATGTCGGCGATCTTGGTGAAGATGCCGCCGCAGATGCGAAGCGCGGACGCGCCCAGCGACTCGCCGATGGCGAAGCCGATGAACGACGGACCGATCAGCTCTGCCGGCAGGAAGCAGAGGATGCAGATCATGAAGAAGAGCTCGACCGACACGAGCAGCATGCCAATCGACATGCCCGACTTCAGCGGGATGCCGAGCACCGGCAGCGGGTACCCCTTCAGCGACGCGAACGCGGCACGCGAGTTCGCCTGCGTGTTGATCCGNATGCCGAACCAGGCCACGCCGTAGCTGCCGAGGATGCCGAGCACGGACGCCAGGAGGATGACCGTGACGTCGCGGAAGCTCTTGTGCTCGAGGAACCCGAAGTAGAAGATGATCGCGCCGGCGATCAGGATCCAGAGCAGCGACAGGTACTTGCCCTGCTGGATGATGTAGCTCTTGCAGGTCTCCCAGATGATGTTGGAGACCGCGAGCATCGACTTGTGGGCCGGGAGCGCGACGGTCTGCCTGTACTGGACGAAGCCGAACACCGCTCCCAGCACGGAGATCACCAGGCCGCCCATCATGATGGACCAGCCGGTGAGACCCCCGCCGAAGTCAATGGCATTGACATCGGGCAGCTTGAGGTCGGCCTCGCCGCCGAGAGCGGTCGAAGCGAGGAACACGGGGGCGAGCACGACAGCGGCTCGTCCGAGACGCGAGAAGGCAGTCTTCATATGGCTGTCTTCCTATTGCGTGAGGCGGAAACCTCACTAGGACTGAAGGATTCGGAACTCTCTGACTCTGCGACCGGCGGGGACCGGCACGCCGGGATCCTCCACCCGACGGGCCTGCCCGCCTTCGCGCGACGATCGTCGGCGAAGGGGAGGGAGGATAGCGACTTTTTGCTCCACCGTGCAGCGCGGCTGCCGGCCTCCGGAGGCTCGGGAACGGTGGGCGTGATCGGCTATAGTCCCGGTCCGCTGCGGGCGTAGCTCAGCGGTAGAGCGTCAGCCTTCCAAGCTGAATGTCGAGGGTTCGATCCCCTTCGCCCGCTTCACACCAGAAGGGATGACCCGTTGCGCGGGGCATCCCTTCTGCTGTTTTGCCTGCAACGACGAGACTCGGGTGGAGTCGCGTCGAGCGCGGCGGACTCCGACCCCCCTGCGAACGGACCCCGGGATCGCCGACTTTCGACCCGCAACGCTTAGCGCCGGCGCGCCACGATGTGGTGAACATGCCACCATTTCGGCTGCCCTCGCCCGATGCACCCTTCGCGGTTGACCTCCTCGTGCTCGAGGATGTCGAATCCATCGAGCAGTCGCGCGACCTCGTCGGAGGTGTGCGCGTTCATCGAGCCGGCGGGCGAGGCGCAGAGAAACGAATCATCCGGTCCGAACAGCTGGCCAACGAGGATTCCGGAGGGGGCCAGCAGGCCACGCAGTTCTGACGCGATGCCGGCGATCGCGGAGCGTGGGATGAAGGGAAGCACGAAGCCCGCATGGATCAGGGCAAAACGCCCACGAGTCTGTTGACGCAGCAGCTCCTCTGCGCTCCCGTGGGAGAGCTCAAGCCGCCGACCTGTTCGACGGACGATCTCAGCGGTCGCCACGCGGGTCGCCTCGACCATGGACTCATAGAGGTCGAATCCAACCACATCGAAGCCAGCCTCAAGCAGATAGCAGACCTCGCGGCCGGGTCCGCAGCCGATGTCCAGCGCGGTCCTTCTGGCCCGATCCGGCGCTGCGCCCCCCACCGACGCGCCGAGCGAGGCGTCCCCGAAGTGCCGTTCGACCGTGCGCACGAGCTGGCCTCGGGGCGGCGAGCCGTGCGTCCCTTCGAGGTAGGCCTGAAGTCTGGAAGAATCGAATGCACTCATGGATGGAGCTCGGGCGGGCGGACTCCGTCCGTCCCCAGGCAGGCCAGGCCGCTTCGAGGGAGTCATACAAGAACCGCGACGGTCCGGGAGGCGAGGTCCGAGAGGTCGCCGCGTCATTCAGATTTGGACACGCACGCCGCGCGCTCCGCCGAATCTTCCGCGCCCGGTGGCCAATTTGGCGCTTTGGCAGTGGGGCAATTTGCCACCCAACATCCTGACGGCACTCTGTTTCAGTCGAGATGCGCCCCATCCCGCCCCGGGATGACGGCCATCCATCGTTTTCGCAGAGGGAGAAGAGAACCCATGCAGTCCTCCGCCACCGCGCTCCGTCGATTCTCCGCAGCCGCACTCGCCTCGATCGCGGCGCTGGTGTCCGCATCGGCCCACGCCGACTCGCAGATCAACCTCGCGCTCGTCGGCCCCACGACGCCGGTCGCCGTGAATCAGGTCATCGATGTGAGGCTTCGCGCAACGCAGGAGCAGATCGCAAGCCTCGTCGGGACGAGCTTCGTCGCGATCGACTGCATCCTTCAATGGAACCCCAAGCACCTGCAGCTCGTCGGCCTCACGACCGCTGGATCGGTGCCGCTCCTGAGTTCGTACTTTCCCACTCCTGCGTCCGACTACACCGGAATCAACGAGGCTAATCCGCCTGCCGACGGCAACGCGCTGTACTACGCCCTCGCTCCGCTGGGCAACCCCGTGCAGGTTCCGCTGACCGGCGTGCAGGTCGTGACCTTCCGATTCCGGGTGCGGACCGCATTCGCGAACACGACGATCAACATCGCGCCCACACTGACGGTCCTGAATCCGGCCGACACGGTCGTCTATGACGGCACCGTGCCGGGTCTCGATGTGACGGGATCGCTCACTCCTGCAGTCGTGTCGCAGACGCCGCCCTGTCCTGCCGACCTCGACCACGACGGTACCGTCAGCTCGAGTGACATCGCCGCGCTGCTGAACAGCTGGGGTCAGCCCGGCGCAGCCGACATCAATGGTTCCGGCGCCGTCGACGCCGCAGATCTCGCTGCCCTTCTCAGCGCGTGGGGCCCCTGCCCAGGAAACTTCAAATGAGCCGACTCCCCTCCCTCCTCCGAAACACTGGGCTCACTGCCCTCGCCTGTGCGATGCTGGCTTCGGCCAGCGCGAGCGCCGGCGGCTCGTCGGTTGAGCTCGTTACGCCGCGATGCACGCTCGTTGGCGAGGAAATCGTCGTCGAGGTGCGCATCGGGCCGAACGCGCCGAATGTCGTCGGACTCCAGAGCGCGATCAGCTATGACGGCGCGATCCTGCAGTTCCTCGGCGAGGAGGCGGGCGACGCACCGTTCGATCTTCCGATCTACTTCCAGCACAACCCTGTCGCCCGCAAAATCGACATGGCGGTCGGCATCTCGCCGCCATCTGCGCCTTCGGCCGGCAATGTCGTGGCGAAGCGGCTCCGGTTCCTCGTGATCTCAGCGGGCGTCGACTGCACGCCCGCGCAGCTGGTCCAGTTCCGGAGCGACAAGCTCGTCCGCAACCTGCTGACAGACTCGGAGGGTGCCGCCATCGTGCCCGCCCTCGCCAGCCTCAACGAGCTGAATCTCGGCCCGGCGCCCTCTCTCACGGCCCCCCCGGACATCGTCGGAACTCCCGCCGTCGGCTCCGCAACGCTGTTTACGAGCGTGGGTGTGGTCACTGCGTCCGGCTGTGGCCCGACCCTGAACCTCTCATTCGTTCGAAGCGATGGGCAGACTTCGATCGGCGCCGGCTTCCACAGCACGGACAGCCCCATCACGATCACCTGGACCGTCGTCGACGAGTGCGGGCGGATCACCTCGGACATCCAGACCGTCACCGTGAACGCCGGAGTCGGCGACCTCAGCGGCGACGGGGTGGTCGACGCGAGCGACCTGACATTCGTCCTCAACTCCTGGGGAACGAATGGCAACATCGGGGACGCAGATGGCGACGGTTCGGTGGATGCGAAGGACCTCGCCGCCATCCTGAACAACTGGGGTCCCGTCACGCCCTGATCTATTCGCACCCGGCAGGGCTTCGGAACTGCAGCTATCTTTGGGAAAGGAATGATGCTCCGAGGCTATCTACTCGCCGTGGCGCTGCTCGCCGGTTCGTCTCAGGCGCTTGCGGGCGAGGATGTCGTGCTCGTCCCCTCGCCAGACCCGGGCTCCATCGCCGACCTCCGTGGACGAGCGCTTGCCGATGCACAGGCGAAGCCCGTGAGCGGTTCGCTCGATGCCGCGCCCGATCAGAGGCCGCTGCGGCAGCACTCCCGCACCGTGATTGGAGCCGGCGATTTCACGCTTCGCGCGACTGTGACGCTTGACGCGTTCGACGGCCGCGGCGCTGGTCTCGTGTTCGATGGAGGAGCGATCGTGCTCGACGATGCGAGCTGGGGCGCCGTGCTCACCGGACGGTTGTTCGGCGGCGGCTCCTTCGCACTGGAGACCGAGCGGCCGGGCTCCGCCAGACCAGGCGCGCCTCTCGATATCGAAGTCAGCCGCCTTGACGGCAACCTGATCGTCCGGATCAACGAGTTCGAGATGGGGCGGATCGGGCTCAGCGGGTTCACCCTTGGGCGGATCGGCTTCGATCTCGGTGCGGGATCGATGCGCGTGCTGGCTTGCAGCGCGTCGGGAGACCTCGGGACGAGCCCGCGGCCCTTCGCGGTGTTTACCGGGGCCGATGGCGACATCGACGAGTACAGGGACCCCGCGATCGCCGAAGATGCGGGCACGACGCTTGTTGCGGCGATCGCCGTCTCGACGCGCGACGACGGCTCGACCGCCGAGCGGGTCTGGACCCGCACGCGTTCCGGTGGCGCCTTCGGAACCACTCGGCCCATCGACCTCGGGGCGGTCGAGCCGGACCTCATTGCGCTTGGATACCTGCCCGGCGCCGCTCGGCCGTGGCTGCTGCTCGTCCAACCCGAGTCGCCGAACCGGCTCGCCGACGAACTCATCGTGTTTGATTCCGCCGACGGGGAGGCATTCCGTGAACGGAGCCGCGTCCGAAGCCCGGAGGGAAGGCTGCGGATTGTTTCCGGCGCGATGCAGCAAGGCACCGCAGGATCGCTCATCGTGGGCGCGACGCGGCTCGAAGGCGGGCGCCCCACGGCGATTGCCATTGAGCTCGGACTCGAAGGGAGCGGGTCGATCAGGCGGGTCGTCGACGCTCCGGGCTGCGATCCGGTGTGGCTCGGACCGGATCTCGTCCTCGTGCGAGCGCCGGGCGAGATGCCGCGGACCCTCATCCGGCAGCGACCGTCTGATCCGGCCCTCTCGAAGCAGGAGACGGGTATCACTTCGACGCGTTTCGAGGGCTCCGCGATGCCCGGTGCGGCGATCGGATCCGCGGGATCGCTGCGGCTCGCGCAGGCGGACCCGTCGTTCCCCTACCCGCTTCGCGAGATCGGGTCGCTGGACGGCGGCACAACCTGGACGCGGCTTTCGACGCTCTGGGGCGGCTCTGCCGGACACGCCACATCCGTCCGCCAAGGCGGACTGGTCACGGTGCTCTTTGAAGGGGGCGACAGGGCCCGCCGGGAGCATGTGCTGATGGTCGAACTTCCCGAATCGGGCGCGGGCGTCACGGCGCCGAAGCAACCGCAGCCTGAATCGCGCTGAAGTCAACCTGCGTCTTCGGGATCTCCGCCTCCCACGCGTAGGCGATCTTCCCGTCGCTGCCAACCACATACGCGGCCCGCTTCGTAACACCCTTGAGTCCAAGGAGATCAGCGTGCAGTGCGTCGTACTGCGCCGCGACCGTCTTGTTGAAGTCGGACAGGATCGGGAAGGGAAGATTGAGTTCGGAGCGGAACCGATCGGTCACGAACGGAGAATCAATCGAGACGCCGACGAACTTGCAGCCGAGCTTCTCCCATCGAGACCATTCGTCGCGGAAGTGACACATCTCCTCGGTACAAACCGAGCTGAAAGCCAGCGGGAAGAAGAGGATGACGACCTTCTCGCGACCGATCGACGCACCGACATCGACCTCCTCGCCGATCTTCGATGCGAGCTTGAACCGGGGCGCGAGCGTACCGACCGAAAGTGCCATGCGTGCTCCTCGGGAGATTCCCATGAGTCGGGAGGCCACAGAGGCGATCTCCGACCGGGGCGAGAGGTTACCGGGAACGCCCGAACAGGTCGAGCGAGCGTTCCGCGGCGCTCGACAGTTTGGAACATTGGGCAGGATAACGTTTGGCAGAGGCGGAATGAGGGGTATGTTCAGATTGGTACCAAGGGTCGCCCGAGAACGGCGCCCCTGCTTTGGATGGCAGCGAGCTGCCCCCGCGTGTCGCCGATGCGGCCCGCGAAGCTTGGAACGAGTTCCCGAAGGAGATTGAAGATGCGATCGATGAAGTGGACGTTCATCTGTAGCGCAGCGGCAGCCGCCGTTGTGACGGGCGCCTCGATGGCGCAGGACTGCGCCTCGGCACCTGCCGCGGTGGTCGGCGCCAACGCATTCAACACGACGGGATCGACCGTCGCGTTCGCGATGCCCGCCGGCGGTGGATGCGCAGCCGCGCACACCATTTTCAACGCGACCTTCTTCACCTTCACCGCGGAGGCGACCGGCGCGTACGGCTTCTCCCTGTGCGGCGGATCGACCTGGGATACCCGCATCGCGATCCTCGCCGACTGCGATCCCGCGCTCGGCGTCCTCGGCTGCAACGATGACTCCTGCGCCCTCCAGAGCAACACCACGGCAGCGCTCACGGCCGGCACGACCTACAAGATCGTGATCGGCGGCTTCGGCGCGGCGAACCTCGGCACCGGCACGCTCAACATCACCGCTCCCGGCGGCGGTGGTGGCGGCGGCGGCGGCGCGGGCTGCGACAACCCGACGGTCCTCACCCTCGGCGACAACGCGTTCACGACGACCGCGACTGCGACCATCGTCGATCTGACCGGGTTCTGCACGATGCAGTTCACCCAGCAGATCTACAACACCAACTACTTCTCGTTCACCCCGGCCGAGTCGGGCTCCTATCGCCTCTCGACCTGCAACGCCGCGTCGTTCGACACGAAGATCGCGGTCATGAACACCTGCGACCCCGCGGGCGGCGTCGTTGCCTGCAACGATGACGGCGCGGGCTGCACCGGCTTCACCAGCCTCATCGCGAACGCGACGCTGACCGCTGGCCAGACCTACATCGTTGCGCTCGGCGGCTACGGCGCGACGACGCCGACCGGCACCGGCACGCTGACCGTTTCGCTCAACGGCGGCGGCGGCTCGGGCTGCAAGACGGCGGCGGCCGCGGTCGAGGGCCTCAACTCCTTCGACACGACCGGCCTGACCGAGGTGCTCGACCTCGCTGGCTTCTGCGACCCGGGTGCGTTCGGCGACGACGCCCTCTACAACGTGGCGTACTTCACCTTCACTCCGTCCGTGACCGCGGCCTACACGGTCTCGACCTGCAACATCGCGCCGTTCGACACCCGCCTCGCGGTGATGCCGACCTGCTCGGTGCTCGACGGCGTGCTCGCGTGCAACGACGACGGCCCGGACACCTGCGCGAACTTCTCGAGCCGCATCGATGCGGTCGAGCTCGAGGCGGGCGTCCAGTACTACATCGTGGTCGGCGGCTACAGCGCTGCCGATGCGGGTGCGGGACAGTTCGAGATCTCGCAGTTCGTCCCCTGCCAGCTCCCCGCGAGCACCGGCACCGAGATCGAGCTCTGCGGCGAGGACCTCAACGGCGGCTGCAACAACGCCGCGGGCGGCAATCCGGCCGATCCGATCGCGGTCGGCGACACCATCGCCGGCACCTTCTGGGCTGCCGCTGGCACCCGTGACACCGATTGGTACCTGCTCACGCTGACCGAAGGCACCGAGGTCACCCTCACCATCAACTCGAGCGTCGACTGCTTCGCCGCGTTCGTGGATACTGGCTGCGGCGCGATCATCGGCACGCCGACCGCCGGCACCTGCCCGGGCTCGACCCTGCAGTGCCTCGCGGCCGGAACCTACTACGTGGTCTGCCTCCCGAGCACCTTCGATGGCTACCCCTGCGGTGGCGCGGTCGGCAACGACTACACGATCCAGGTCTCGGGCGTCGCGTGCGACGCGCAGCCCCCGGTGAACGACACCTGCGCGACGGCGACCGTTGCCGTCGAGGGAATCAATCCGTTCGACAACACCTTCGCCGGCACCGATGTCGCTGTCGCGACCTGCGGCTTCGGCGGAACCGCCTTCACGAAGGATGTGTTCTTCACCTTCACCGCCACCCAGACCGGTGACTACAACTTCGAGACCTGCACCGGTCCGGCTCCGTTCGACACCGGCATCGAGATCTACGACATCTGCCCCGACCAGGGCGGCATCCTCCTCGGCTGCAACGATGACGGAGCAGGCTGCGCGGCGTTCGCCTCAAGCCTGAACTTCGGCATGGTGAAGGGCACGACCTATGTCATCCGCGTGGGTGGCTGGGGCGGCGCGTTCGGCGCGACCAACCTGACGATCTCCTTCGTCGGCGATGCTCCGAGCTGCGGCGACGCGGGCCTCGGCAGCTGCTGCGAGGCGCAGACGGTTCCGTTCTGCAACGATGCTGCGTGCTGCACGCAGATCTGCGCGGCGGACGCCTTCTGCTGCGACAACCAGTGGGATCAGGTTTGCGCGAACGCGGCGATCGCTGGCTGCACCAACTGCCAGGTTGCTCCTCCGGCGAATGACGAGTGCGCTGCCGCGGCCACGCTGCCGCTCGGCGCCACGCCGTTCAGCACGCTTGGCGCGACGGGCACCACGCTCGCCTGCCTCAAGTTCGGCAACACCAATGTGTACAACGACCTCTGGTATGTGCACCAGGCGACCGGCGACCAGACCCTCACGATCTCCCTCTGCGGCTCGGCGTTCGACACGAAGATCGCCGTCTTCGAGGGTTCGTGCACTGGCGCGCTCGTGGCCTGCAACGACGACGCCGTGGCTCCGGCCGCGTGCGCCGGCACGCTCCAGTCCGAGCTGAGCTTCACCGCGGTCTGCGGTACGAGCTACTACATCTCGGTCGGCTCGTTCAGCGCGACGGCCTTCGGNAGCGGCACGATCAACGTCTCTCAGACGGGTTCGTGCGGACCGAACTGCCCGGCCGACCTCAACGGCGATGGCCAGGTGGCTTCGGCCGACCTCACCATCCTGCTGAATGGCTGGGGTCTGTCCTCGCCTGACCTCAATGGCGACGGTATCGTCGGCTCGGCTGACATCACCGTGCTCCTCGGCGCGTGGGGCGCCTGCCAGTGAGTTCAGTCCGGCCTGAGGAGTGACTCCTCACGCCGAGCTCACGCAAGTTCTCGCCCCCCCGGTCCGCATGGGCCGGGGGGGCTGCGTTTTTGGATGCGCCGGTTCGACGCGAACCCGGTGTCCGCTGCCCGCCGTCGAACCGCGTTCGAAATCAAAAAAACGACGCTTCGCAGTTCAGCCGATCCGGGGCCCGCGCGTACCTTTGGCCGAGATGTTCCGCAGCACCCTCTGCCTGATTTTCCGGCTGATTCCGCCCCTCACGCTCGCCCTGCCGACCGCGGAGGCCATCGGGCAATGCACCGCACAGCAGTCCTGCCTCACGGTGCACGGACCAGGTGGCTGTGACAGCGTGTCCTGCTGCACTGCGGTCTGCACACTCGACCCGACCTGCTGCTCGGCCCAATGGGATGCCGACTGCGTCGCGACTGCGAACAGCCAGTGCATCGGCTACTGCGGCGCGGCGGCGAGCGGTTCGTGCCTCTCCAGCCATGCGAATCCATCGTGCGACAACGGGGATTGCTGCCAGGCCGTCTGCGCCATCGATCCATTCTGCTGCTCGGCCGCATGGGATGCGACCTGCGTGCAGTTTGCCGGTTTCGCGTGCACCGGATCGCCCGGAACCTGCGGACAGACCAGCGAGAGCTGCTTCCAACCCCACACGCAGGGCGCATGCGATGATCTCGCATGCTGCAACGCCGTCTGCCAGATCGACCCGACCTGCTGCTCGCAGTCGTGGGACCAACTTTGCGTCTACGCAGCCGAGCAGACCTGCGTCACTTCGTGTCAGCCGAGCCCCGATCCAAATGTGCAGGAGGAGATCGAGGGCTGCGAGAACCGACTGAACGACCCCTGCTATGTGTCGGCGGGCGGCACGCCTGAATCAATGGTCGCGGGGATTCAGAAGCGCGGCACGCTCGGCATCGCCGTCGCGGGGACTCCGAACGACGTCGATGTCTACGACATCGTGGTGCCCGATCCCGATGGCGACGGAATCGCGAAGATCACGCTCCGATTTGCATCGAGCCCCACCGCGTGGGCGGCGGTCCTCCCCGGAACGGGGTGCGCGCCGATGTCGGCAAGTGTCGCGCACATCTCGTCGGCCCTCTGCGTCGATGCGGACTCGGCGCCGATCTGCGTGCCCGCCGGCAGCTACCGCATCGTGGTGTCCGCCGGCGCCTATCCGGCGTTCGGCGGCGCCGATGTCGTCTGCGGCTCGGGGAACATCTACACCGTCAAGCTCGAGGTGAGCCAGACCTGCGCGGCATGCACGGCGGGCACAGGAAGTTGCTTCGCTCCAAAGGATGAGCCCGGATGCACCCTTCCGACTTGCTGCGCCGCCGTGTGCGGGGTCGATCCGTTCTGCTGCGACGGCGCCTGGGATGCCGACTGCGTGGGTCGTGCGGCTTCGCTCTGCGTCACAGCACCGCCTGCGAACGACACCTGCAAGGGGGCGACGACGATCCGCGGAGACACTGCCACCGTCAACACCGCTGGATCGACCCTGGAGTCTGGGGCGCTCACGAACTGCGGCCAGGCTGCGCTCACGCGAGATGTCTGGCTGTCGTACGACGCCGATGTGTCGGGCGTGGTCGCGGTGGAGACCTGTGGAACCTGGTTCGACACCGTCGTCGCCGTCTACCGCGGAACCTGCGGCGCGCCGGAGATCATCGCCTGCAGCGACGACGCCACCGGCTGCACCGGAACGGGCGCGAGCCGTGCACCCTTCACGGCGGTCTGCGGCGAGCGGTACCTGATCCGTGTCGGACCGAAGGCCGGCCAGGCGGCGCCGCAAGGCGGCGATCTGACCGTGCGGATCGTTCGGACCGGCCTTCCCCCCTGCGGAAGCTGCATCGGCGACCTCGACCTGAGCGGGGCCGTCGACGCGCAGGACATCACCATCCTGCTCAGCGGCTGGGGCTCCCCCTCCGGCGATGTCACGGGCGATGGAACCACCAACGCCCAGGATGTCGCCGCACTGCTCAATGCCTGGGGAGCCTGTCCGGTGTGAGTGCCCTCCGCGCAGACGGCCGATCAGGTGACATGCTCTGACTTGGTGTCTGCCGCGAGCTTGCGCCGGAGGATCTTCCCCGTCGGGTTTCGCGGGAGCTCCTTGATGAGCCGGATCTCCCGTGGCACTTTGAATCCGGCGATGTGCTCCCGGCACCACGCCTTGAGCGCGTGCTCGTCGAACGCGGCTCCGTCCTTGAGCTCGACGAACGCCAGCGCAACCTCCCCGCGCATCCCGTCGTGGATGCCGATCACCGCCGACTCCTTCACGGTCTCGTGGCGGTTGAGGACCTCCTCGATCTCCCTGGGGAAGACATTCTCGCCGCCGATGATCAGCATCTCCTTGATCCGCCCGGTGATCGAGAGCAATCCCCGCTCGTCGAGCCGACCCATATCGCCGGTCTTGAAGTAGCCGTGCTCGTCGAACACGGCGGCCGTCTCGTCCGGGAGGTTGAGGTAGCCCTTCATGATGTTCGGTCCCTTCATGCGGACCTCGCCGTCCTCATTCGGACCGAGCACGCGACCGTCGGGGCCGACGATCCGCTGGTCGATTCCGGGCAGCGCCATGCCGACGCACTTGCGGCGCTGCTCGCTCGGCCGGCACCAGTTCGTGACCGGCGAGGTCTCGGTCAAGCCGTAGCCCTCGTTGATCTCGAGGCCGAACTTCTCGCGGAAGCCGTCGAAGACAGCCTCCGGGAGCGGCTCGCCGCCGGAGACCGCGAAGCGAAGGCTCGCGAACGAGTCCGGAGGCGCATCGCGCAGAAGACGCAGGGCGTTGTACATCGACGGGATCGCGACGAGCGCCGTGGGCTTGTGCTGGCGCGCGAGGTCGACGAGCTTCCGCGGAACGAAGCGCGCCGTATACACGGCGCTCGCGCCGGTCGCCAGCGGCAGCAGCGTGAGCACCGTGAGCCCGAAGGAGTGGAACTGCGGCAGCACGCCGAGGATCCGGTCCTTTGGTCCGAAGTCGACCCACTCCTGGCACTGTCGGGCGTTCGCCGCGAGGTTGCCACAGGTGAGCATGACGCCCTTGGGGCGGCCGCTGGTGCCGGATGTGTAGAGGACGACGGCGAGGTCATCCCGCCGCAGCGGGTTGGTGAGCCGGACCGGAGGGATGCCGGAGAACTTCATCCGGTCCGGGCGGATCTCGGCCAGGCCGGGGATCGGCCCGCCGATGAGATCGAGCATCGGGCCAACCGTCACGATCGCGTCGAGCCCCGCATCGCGCGCCACATACTCGAGGTCGCTGCGCGAGAGGAGGTAGTTGATCGGAACCAGCGTCCGCCCGATCGTCCACGCGGCGATCGCGGTCGCGGGGAACAGCCCGGAGGTCGGCAGCATCACGCCGATTCGCTCTGCCCGGCTCGTTCGCTCGATGGCGCGGGCAAGGTGCCATGAGACGACCATGAGGTCGATGCCCCGCCAGGAGCGGAAGTCGTCGACCACGACCGGTCGGAACGGACGGAGAAGCAGATTGCGACGGATGGCGGAGAGGAGTTCCACGGCGTGCCTCCAGGTCGCGGCGGGGCTGTCCCGCCGGTGGAAGTACAGTACCCGAATGCGATCCGCCAACGCGTTCACCCGATGGGCTGCACCCGTCCTCGTCGTCTGCGCCATCGCCGCTGCACCCGCTGGCCTGCGTGCCGCAAACGCATCACCCCAGCAGTCGCCGGCGTCGTTGCAGCAGGCATTGACGGCCTTCGAGGCCAAGGACTTCACGCGCGCCGCAATCCTTGCACGCGTGGTTGGTGACCGCGAGACGGGATTGGCGCGAGAGAGCGCACGGTATCTCGAGGGTCTGTCGCAGTTTCACTCCGGAAACCTCGATGCGGCCGCCGAGACGCTTCGGACGGCAGCGGCCTCAACCGACCGGTTCGTAGCGGGGCAGGCCAATGTCACACTTGGCAGCGTCGAGATCGAGCGCAAGCGCTTCGACTCGGCGGCGCACGCGTACCGGCGAGCGGCTGCGTTCCTCGACGATGCCGAGGCGAAGCGGGCGCGACTGATCGCAGCGCGCTGCT